>Ga0214544_1000468_pt1 | contig 73358 bp, 26 predicted proteins | sample CNSS3metaG_FD_160074 | JGI IMG/M metagenome (GOLD analysis project Ga0214544, IMG submission 160074) | Root nodule microbial communities from cowpea collected in UCLA plant growth center, Los Angeles, California, USA - CNSS3 | ecosystem: Host-associated > Plants > Roots > Nodule | place: USA... | reverse complement strand
GTATATTATATATATATATATATATATATATATATATATATATATATATATATATAAAGTAACCTTTTAATATCTATACTCGTAATTATTTAATTTTCATAATGTGTCTGTTCTTATTAGATTTGGCCAAGAAGTTTTCAAGGTAGGTCGACTTCACTCTTGACGTATGGTCGAGTTCTGAATCATCATGAAGAGATAATTCACATATAAAAACTCTTTGACGGTTAGTAAAACTATTTCTTATGAGCACTTGTGAGTAAAATTAATTATGAAATGATTATTATTTGTGTGGTAACATATATTTATAGTGTTTTTAGGCTTATGGATATCAATTGTATATATAAATATTATGAATGGTTTATATTTTTATCATATATCACATAATATCGTATGTCTCATAAATATTATATTTCCCTTATTTCTAGTAGTTAATATATTATATGGATCTCATATTCAAACCTTTTCCTCTTTGATTCCTTTTAGGCCTTATAAGAATATAATTTTATTGTAAATATAGGTCATGTAGGTACATAAGTCCCTCGAGCTTAAAATTTAATAACTATTACAAGTAGACCCAGTTATTAATGAATGAGTTTATGTGTTGTTGTTAGCATATGATTGAGTTTTACTCGGTTTTTCAACTCTCTAGGCACTAGATCGACCGATTCTTGGCACATTGTTGGCCTTTCTTGGCATTAGATCGGTCCAATATTTTGTTGGGCAATCCTTTAAAAGCATTTAATGTCTTTGTCCTCGTTAATGAGGGATTTTTATAGTTGTGATTGCTTTCCTTGGGTTTTTTATAGACGTTTTTTCACTTACCTTTTTTCACTTTCCATTTTTTTTGTTCCAGCACTTGTTCTTTGATTCCTTGTTGTTTTTTATCATTTTAATCGGTGCATCTTTTAATTTTCAGTTCATCATCTTGTGTTTTGTCTTATGTCATGTTTAAGCATTTTGTTTCATCTTCATTTTCGTTCTTATTGTTAAATTATGCCCTTGCTTGATGAGAACCAAGTCCTACATCACACATTTAAGCTATGAACTTCAAGTGATGCTTGTGGATGTGTAAGGCAAAGGTCTCACTATTTTTCTTCCATTTCACCGATTGGATTATGCTTTAGAGTGTTCTAGATGTTCATCTTGATCTATGCTTGATTTTAGATCATAATCAAGCTCCAAATCGAATTGATTTGTCCATTGAACATCTTCCACTTTCAATATGCTTTTGCTTCAGTTTTCAATTTTTTTTCACTACACACCTTCTGTTTGAGAAGTGTCACGAGTGACTCAATGCACCAAATTTTAATCCGATTGTTGCTTCGAAAAGAGAAGTCATAGACGAAAATTCTCCAACAAGAATCATTCAATTATGTTGAGAATTCAATTATATACAAATGCTTGAATTAGAAGCAACTTTGTGTGTTTTTCAGTGCAAATTTGTTGTTGTTTCCACTTGTGTCCAAACGCACACTTTTCTTGTTTGATTTAATTGGAACGATTCATAGCACCAAATCACCTTCTGATTTTTGCCTAATTTTCTCAACATCTGGACGAAAAATTAGCAAAAAGAATCATTCAAATATGTCCAGTACAAAAAATATGATAAATCTTCAACGTTAAGGCATCTATCAACGTTTTTTGGTGCTGTGCTTTTGGGAAAATAATTGTTTTGTGCATTTTTTGTGTATTTTGCTTCAGAATTTCAGTGCTCTTTCTCTATACATTTGCTTGTTTATGTGTGTATTCCATATTTTCATCATTTGCTTTCAATTGGAGTGGATTAGTTCCCTTGAATTAACACTAATGCAATGAATATCATAAGCATTTTATGAGCTTTACCGTTTCTATTTTCAGTTTTTAATCCATTCTAGTTCCATTCTAGGATTCCTTTTTATGTGCTTTCCTTTCTTTCAAGCCTTAATTTCTTGATTTTCCTTTTTGGCTATTCAATTCAGTCTTGTTTCATGAATTCCACTTTGGTTTAGCATTTCTAATTGGCTTTTCTTGCTTTATTTGTTGTTTCCTTCTAATTACAATGCTCTCGATTTTTGTGGTTTGATTTGGTGATGCAATGCTTTCTTCTTATTGATAGATAGTGGTAGCATCATAGGTGGTGGATGTGATTCAATCCTTTAGCCTAATGCTTTCAATTGGTAATTACCTTTCCTCCCACACCTAGTATGATTTTATCTACAAATTTTTTGAGAGTGTTGAGTGCTAACCATTTGAATTCGGGAAAGTTTTCTTTGTTTTTGTTTGCTTTTTGTGCAGTTTCTTGTTGTTGTTTGGCTATTTGGTGCTGCAATTTTAACGACCACAAAGTGTCCAAGGGTGTTCAATTTGGTGTGTGCACATAAGCCATCAATTAAGGCTTTCTTTACTAGTGGTTAAACGAGCTCATTGAACCATCTTTTTGAAGACTTTTGTTTAGCCATTGTGGCTTGTAATTGTTGCATCTTCATAGTTTACTTCTTTCTCTATAATTTGGTCACTTCTTTTGGTACATTTGGAGCTTCCTTAGTGCCGAATTTTTTACCCAAAGTTCACTAATATCATAGTGCTCTCGGGTTGCTCCTAATAGTACCAAATTTTGTGCTCCACATTTGCTTACTTTTACTTGTAATTCTTGGCCTACTTAGGTGTCTTGGGGAACCACAAGGTGTTCCATCCCATCTCCTAAGTAGAACCTTTGTATACTACATAATGATTCGCTTTAGTTGTAAGTGTGTTGAAAGTTCTAAGTGTTTTCTCACCTTACATTAGGCCGCATAACTTATATTCATGTTTTCTTGCAATACATTTTAGAGGCTTAAGTTGAGACCAAAGTCTCTCATATTTTTGCCATTTAGGGGTCTGCATTTAGTGTGCTAGTTTTTCCTTTTTGAGTCTTGTTTGTGTGTTTTGTACTTCGTGCCTCAAGTGATTCTATTTACTTAGCACTTAGACAATTGTGTACTCTTTGAAACCTTTTGCAAGTGTATCTTGGCAAGGATTGGCCTTGGTACTTAAGAAGTCTTAAAGACTCACCTCACATAACCTGGAGGTCCACTTGTGATTGATTTCATCTTCCACACTTTGTTCAAGTTTCTAAGTTCTTTCAATCACCATGAGCACTTTCTTTAGAAATTTCCCTCAATTTTTTTGAGCAACTTGTTTTTCAAAATTGTTTCCAAGATGACTGTGTATCCCTATTCTACTTTGCATGATAATTTTTGGGATCAAAATAGTTTGCATTCTAAGTATAGTGAGCATTACTTGCATCACAGGGCTATGCATGACATTACTTGCATAGATCTTTTAAGAAATGAAATCTAACATTGATGTGTATGCTCCTTCCATGTAAGGTTTTGGTTTTTTTTTTCTTTTTTTTCATTTGTGATTTGTTTGTTTATTCTTCTGGTTAATCTTGTTGCCAAAAGTTTGGTTAGTTTTGTTTTTCTTGATTTGTTTGATGAGTATTCGGGGTTTTAAATTGTGGTTGTTTGATTATTGTGGTTTTAGGTTGATGTTGCAACTATAGTTAGGTTCTTTGTTCAATTTGTGGCTTCAGCTTCAAGTGATGTGGTCTACGTTTTCAAACCCTATCAATATTGCGACAATTTCAATGATAATGTTGATATGCAGGAAGAGCATGATTTTGTTTAAACTGTGGGGATAATGTATAAATGTTAGGGTGTACTAAATTATATGCATTCTTGTTGTCGTCATCTGTGGTTAAAATTTGGAGAAGATGTGATGTTATCATGTCCCTGCCAGTCATTGACTAACCAGTGTTTGGACTATTTATGTGTTTTTCTTGCCTGCCTATGTAGTTTTCTTTTGGTTAGGCAACCATATAAATACTTGAATAATATGTTTATGAAATTGTTTTACAAATAATTTGTCAGGATGATTAGACCTTTGATTTTTTTTTTGCTTAGTATGGATTGGGTAGTGTTAAAATCAATGTCTAAGAAGTACATATACAATGCACTTGTAATATTGGAGAATGGATGATGTAAATCAATATCCATTGTGCATTTAAAGAATCTGGCGTAATTATTGGCATGCGTATATTTCTTTACAATTAGAATTTGTTTTCCATGTGTATTAATCAGTATGTTTAAAGGTATGATATTATAATCTTAATTAACTATCGTGAAATGCAACCATAGCTTATTTATTTTTATTTATTACATAGTGGAAAGAAATAATTTTGTTGAATCTGTCATTTTGTGATCTTTTTAAATTTATTCTTGTCTTTATGTTCTATTCACAGGTTAACTTGGGGCATCACTTTCTTGTTTAAAGATGCAGCTTAGTCAGTTGAGTTGTTATAAAGTATTGTATTATTATTTTTTCTTATTCTTAGACACATATATAGTTGTAAATGTTTAAGAGAATGACATTTTTTGTATGTTTATTCTATATCTAGTCTGCATCTTTTGTTCAATTAATGATTTGAAGCATATTAAGTGAACCTTTCTTGTTACGTGAAACGCTTTTGGATTTTATGCATGTATTTTGGATTTTACTTGGGTTTTATGCATGTATTGTTGAATTTTGTATTACTTCTTTTGCATGCTAGCTTTTTTCCTTTCACTTTGCAATACAATATTTCTAAACTACACTACAAAAAATTAAGATAATTATGACGGTTTTAATATAGCAGTTTTGAAAAACTACCATAATTTGCTTTATAATATGACACTTTTATAATTGTCATATTTTGTATTCAAATTATGGCATTTATGAGCGTCATTATTATATATTATACTAAAACAAAAATTATTAAAAGAAAAATTTACCCTAAAAGAAACACCCCTTGCACATCTTTGCTCTCAATCAGCACCACAAGACCTAACCGTCTAGACCACGCACCGTAGCGACCACAGCACCTTGCTGTCACCACAACACCTCACACCTCTAAAGCTGATGAGACCACTAAACCACTCTTCATCAATTTGGCTCGCGAAATCGTAGCAACCGCACTCCATCCACGCTAATCGTTGCAACGCAGTTCATGTTCCACCGTTCGCGACTAGCAAACATCATCCTTCATCTTGAATCTTTCACCATCGTCGTTCACAATCACCATTCAGCATTCACCGTCACCATTCATCATCACCATCATCACCATCCGCAACCCTAACTATGAAAGCAGAGGTTCTCTCGTCAAGAGCAAGAAGAAAATGGTAACCCTATATTCCTCTTTATTTTGTCAAGCATTTTTCTATGTAGATGCACAATACCTTGCTAAACTCAGTAGTTCCTATGATAATGTGCTACACTAATATCTGATTTAAATGTAACTATGCTGATATTAACTTGTACTATCAAAAAATGGATTTACCACAAGTTTATTTGGTTGATTTTGACACCTTTAGTTTGAAAACTTAAAATAGGTAGCATTTTCATGATTAAAAACTGAAAATAGAATTCGAAAATCAGAAATAGAAATGCAAATAAATGCTTTATCAGAAAAGGTTGGGAAGAATGATCAAAACTGTTCTTTCTAATGCTTTGATTGAGGTTATATTTCTTCTTGCTATCTTCCTAAAAAAAATCCCTCACCCCAATCCATGTGTTGTACTCAACATGATTATTGAAATTGAATTTTGTGACAAGTCCTATGGTAAACTGTTATGTAGTTTGATGTGTGTTTGACTTTAATTTTTCCCAGATTTTAATTATCGTAGAGGAAAACAACATCTCCATTGGACTTAGAAGTGGATTATCTCTACATCATAGTTAGTTTTTAAATTATTTTTTTAAGAATTGATCATACATGTTGTTTGCTTTAAATATGCTTCAACCATTGGTTCTAGTATATATGTATTTGTATTAACTTTGTTTGATCTTCTGTTTTTTGTAAGATAGTTTTGGATGTTTGATTTATGATCTGTTTTTAAACATTGGTAGTGATGTGGCGTGTTATGTGGGTTGTAGTCTTATATGCACATGCAATCACACAACAAATATAATCTTTAAGAATAAATAGATAAAGTAATAGCCTTTTTTTCCATTAGTAGATGTGATAAACTGTAGGGTTGTGTGACCCTTGAAAGTTTAAGTTAAGTTAAAAGTTTGGTGTGATTGGGAAAAAAGTGCAAGGTTTGGTGACTGAAATTATGAGTTAAATGCAAACTTATAAAACTCATGAGCGGTAGGGAGTGATGAAGTTAAATGAATGCTATAGTGGGGTTGTGATGAGGCTGTAGGATAATGAAATTATCAAAGGAAGGGGGTGATGCAATTGGAATAACATAAATAGATGCAACATCCAATAGTGTGTCACTAATGTCACACTTAAAACTATTTAATCTAATTAATATTTTACTTAGTTACTACATATTTTACTTTTGTATAGTGAATCTAAATTTATTACATTTAATTTGACATGATGAATGATTTCAGAGATAATTATTTTATTGTTTTGAATGGAATAAAGTAATGTCATTAAGGTTAATATTCTCTCCCTCCCATTTCTTCTTTTTTTCTCCACGTCTTTCATCTGTAATTGCTTCATCCTTATTTCTTATCATCGAAATGTAGTTTGAGTGTTTGAAAAGTTTAATGCAAAGAGAATTTAAATATGTGTTAAACCACTGGATGAATTGTACATTCTAGTAATTAGTTGTTCATTATGAAATATTATCTTTGTTCATTGCTTTTGTTGACCTTTCTTTCTTATAATCACAGTTCAACAATCTCTCAAACTATGTTGATTTTGTTCTTTAAGGCAAACCCTAAAATTAATTTCTCAAAGTAGGTTACTAGCCTTGTCATTAAGTACAATTAATGGCATTAACATATCATGCAGGTTGGATTAGGCCACAAAATGCACTTCCTCAAATGCCACCTTCCATGTTTAGATGATCCATCTCCCCCAATCACTATTCATCCATATTTTTTGGGATATTCACATGCATAATGAATAATCTTCTATTAATAAGTGATTTCATCTATTTTATTTCATCCACTAACAATATTTATCATCAAGAGTATATCACTTTTAAATTTATTATAAAAATGGTATGAATTTTGAATAACAGAGATTTTTTTTTATTACAGGCACCAGATGTGTTGAAGTGGTGTTCCATCACCTATTGGCACAAGAAAATCAAGCACTAAGACTAGATAGGAACATAGTTGTAGAAATTTAGGAAAATGTATTATAATGATGTAAGATCCTTTTTTAGTTTATGTTTTCAACATACAAACCTTTGGATGATGTTGGATAAATATGAAATTTTTTAATATGAATATTGAATGAAAATATTTGTGATCAAAATTGACTGAGTGAATTTTTTTTTTACTTTTTATGATTTTATGACAAATAGGTTAAATAAATAATGAAATTATAAAAAATAATTTTACATTCAAATTACGACAGTTCAAAATGTCGTATTTTGTTTGAGTACATTGAAAATAATGGCGCTTTTAGGTGTCGTTTTTTGTATTATAATTCTTTTAAAATAAATAATTTATGGCAGTTTTAACTGCTATTATTTGCGTAGAGAATACGACGATTTGAACTATCATTATTTGCATAGTACATTAAATGGCAGGTGTTATGCCGTTTCACATAAGATCGCCATATTATACTTTGTGGTGGCAGAATATATGACGGTACCTGGACCCGCCACACGCGCAAAATACGGCAGTCATAAGAGTCATTTTATACCACAAATAACTATCATAATTAACAAGATTTTTTGTAGTGCTATCAATAATTGCCAATGGACCAATGGACCATTATGGGAAAAACAAAAATGAGAGAAAGTGATTCATTCTTGTTTGGAGCTTGAACTTGATAGTATAGATATTGTTTGTATTGGTTCATTATGTACAAAGGCTATATACTCTAGGTAACTTGTTAGCTTAGCATAGTTAGTTATTGGAAGCTACTATTTTGGTTAAGAATTGTACAAATATGTGTACATAAACCTTGATCCCTTAAGAGATTCAGACATTAACAACAAACTTGTCAGTTTTCTCTCAAATCATCGAAATCTCAGAATTCTCAAGAACCAATTCTTGATCCTCATTTGAGTTGTAAAGGAAGTTCCTAAAAAATTTTCATTTTTAAGAGATAGTTTCTATTCCTTAATCCTTACAATGGTTACTGAGAAATTTTATTACAATTTTTTCTAAAAAATCAATTGTATTTAATCAAGTAAAATACTAATGAGTTCAATTATGTTGTTCTTGCAAAGGACCACTAAATAACCTTTAATGAGACATGTGTCAAAGTTGCAGCCATTACACCATAAACTAAGACTTGAAGGATAAGTCATCCTTGCACAACAAAAATACTCTGATTAGGAGTGTTTTCATTGTAATGGACAACAATTCAATTCCAATTCACATTGAGCGATGTCGTTACGAAGGCCAAAGTAGTTTGATATGACATTTTTATTCTGGGTGGGTTTAGACTAAATAAATGACAACTTCCATTTAATGAGAGACACCATGCATATGATGTGGTAGGGTGGATAGCTCTTAATGAGTGTTATTTTGTTTTTCGCCCTCGATAAACATGAGTATACTACATTGGAAACGAAACTTTTTTCCATCTACAGTTATATAAGGCAAATAGGTGTCAAATGGTTTCGCATCCAAGAATGGTAGATGTTAGTGTGCAATCTCTTTAACTACACCATTTATGCCTTCGGGATGGATTAGGCATATCCATCCTTGCATGGCGTTTGTGCGTATCATCTGATAGACGCCAAATTGTAGACTTGTCTCCCGCAATTGACAATAATGATGCGTACCCCATATGGTATTGAGAGCGTTATGTCCCCATCCACCCCACTGAGTCAAACATTTATTTAGTAATATTATATATTTTTAAAATAAACTAATAGGGTATAATTTTTTTATAAATTAAGGTAGTAGTGCATTTGTATGTAAATAACTATTAAAAATAAGTCAAAAGAATTGTAAATTGTCTCAACAAATTGAAGGTACTAGAATGACTATAGATAAAGCCAACAAGACTAACTCCTCTTTGAATTGTCTTCTTTATCAAAGGAAGTTTTCCAATGTTTTCAAGCATCAAATCTATACAATGGGTAGCACAAGGAGTTCTATAGAGATGAGGTTTTTTCTCTTCTAACAATTTGCAAGCCAACACATAATTGCTCATATTTTCTCCGCAAGAGAATCAAGCATCTCAAATAGATTTTTTTCTTATCTTCACAATGTTTGAACCATTAATGGACTTCACAAACATTATCCATACAAGGGAGCTCACCAAAAAATTAATCAAGCATCGTTGCTTTCGGTTAGTCCATGCATCTGACATAACAAAACAACCATGTTTGCTCCACTACAATTTATGGTCCTACAACAACTTCTCAATGTACTCAACTTCCTTGTTGAGAAGTGGAACTCTGATTCATGATAAGTAGGAATGGGTAAATTGGGTCCATAAGCACTTATGACATCAATCCTATCTTAAAAACTTTTCAACCTGAAAGGTTGAATGACAAGCCTGCTTGATACCAAAATCAAGCAATATATTGATGAATTAAGGCCTTTAAATTTTTGTCACATGCCTCTTTAATTCTAGCTTGCTTTATTTTTCCCTTTTTTTTCTCTTCTCTATTGCAACAACTGGATTTCTACATAACATATTTATTGGTCATTTTCTTCCACTACTATTTCTACCTTTATCATTGCTAGCCGTGGAAATTTCAACTTCATTTTCACTTTCATGGTTATCAGTGGCTGCATTATATCCTAGATTGACGGAGGAGCTATATGTTTTTTCTTTATATAATTTTCAAAGTTTTTCTCTAACATTTTTTGATGTCTTGGTGCAAGCAGCATCATTGCCTCTCTTTGCCATTAGATGTTCTTTTTCTCTAGTAACTCCTCATTTATAACTTTCCCACAATAATTGCAAAAAGTTATTTTAAATTTGATTCATCAATCAGATGACAATGTATCCAACCCATGTCACTTCTATAGATGTTCTTGAAGTATCCTTATAATTGATAGTTATTGTTGTTGGAAAATAGGTACATTCTTTTGCAAAATAATTATAGTGAAAATAGAGAAATAAAAAAAAAAATTTAAAAAGATTGAAAATAAAGCAGACTTGGCAACGGCTGGTAGTAGCCGACGGTGGTGATCGACAATGTTGACGACAGTAGTTGGCAGTGTTGACTGGCAATGGCGACTTACTATAATGAGTGGCAATTGTGGCTGACAGTGGCAATAGTTACAATAACAAGAGAATGGAAATAATAATGTGTTGTTTCAGGTTAAAGAAAATTAGACTTTTGGTGGTTGGAGTAACTTGGTAAAAGAATAAGATAGATAATATGCACCTTAGGTTTGATTAAATAAATACTTTTGCAGGTCAAACCCATTTTTTTAAAGACAAAACAAAGTAAGCAATTAAGGTAAGAACAAGATACGGTAAAAGAATAAGAGAGTAATCAATCTATGCCTTAGGTTTGACTAAATAATATTTTAATGGGTCATGCCCATATTTTAAGACAACAAAGTTCTGCAAGTAGGGTTTCTTGTTTCTTGTTATCTTCCTCCTCCTACCATGTTATCATTGTCATGCATGTTCAATATGCACATTTCTTCTCTTCTCCTATGGTCAAGTTCTTGGCTTTTTTTTTCAGTCCCATTTTTCCAACATACCCGCTCTGCCACCACCACCCACAATGCCAAAAGCAGCCGCCATGAGCCGCCACTGAAAATCCATTTCATCTCCGCCACAAGGCGACAAGTTGTGAGATCGCAACCAATTTCTGCCATGGCCAAAATTAAATAATATTAATATATATATATATATATATATATATATATATATATATATATATATATAATCATGTTTTGTACTTTCTTATTAAATACTTAATCAAAATCAAATATAGAATCTATTGAACTTTGATCTACCAATATTTATCATATAACAATGGACAACGTTTAGTGTTAATTGCCCCTCAATAACAAAGTTATAAAACAAATGTGATATAAGAAATAAAACCCCTTTGAAAACGTAAGTGAAACCCCTTATGTTAAGGTTTTCAACTTGGATGACAAAAGGTCAGCCACTAGTAAGAAAAAATGTCAGCATTGATCTTAAACTGCAGAAGTATATTGGCAAATTAACAATATGGGGGCACACACGCTTTTCAACATGATGGTTGCTAGAAGGGAAACTGTTTTCAGTAGGCTAAATCAATCATTAAAGTACACAATTTAAAAGTAACTTGATAAGTTAATTTGCTAAAATGTTAAAAATGTGGTTAGAAAGCTTATTTCAATTCTTTCCATAACGCATTTGAAATGAAAATCCACTTGAATATTTCCCCAAAGGTAAAATTCTCTATACTATTAGCAAATGGAGAAAGGATGCTTAAACCTTTAAAATCATAAGGAAACACTTTGCATATGCTCTATGATACTACATAATTATCACAAAATATAGCGTAATATAGTTCAGCTGTCTTCGCCATTGCTCCCCCCTGACTCCGTTGCCCTTAGTTCTTCAGCCAGCATCCTCGCCCTGTTTTGTGTTTGCCTTTCTACAGCAACCATATACAGGCCTAGACAATTGTAGTTATGAAAACAAGATTGTAATTGAACAAAGTTTCAATGAGAAAAGAAATAGCACAAGCCCAGGGGTTCAAAATACTTACCGACAGCACTTCCAATAGCACAAGCCCAAAGAATTCTCATGGACCACTTGTCCCCAATTACTCCTCTGGTCCCCATGGTATGTAGAATAGGCCAGAAACTTTGCTCTGCAAAAAGGATACAAGCTTAGCAAAACAAAAGAAACTAACACAATTTGTCGAACTATCAATTAAGTATCTGTTCCATCTCCCCTTAACCCACTGAACCGCTTCTAAAAGCACAAACTATGAAGGCCTGAAGAGTCAACATGAACAATATCTCAGGTATAGGATGTTTAATAACACTACAGCCAACTTAAGTGAAACATTATCGTCCCATTCAACACAAGCATACAATTTAATGATTAAGAGTGTTTTAATCATCTTTTATTTCTATTTTTAGAATTAGAAAATTAAAAAACAGAATAGAATATTCTGTTACCACGTAAGTTACTACCTCCACCTCAAAAAGCATTTCAATTAGGTTGGTTGCTGAGGCTCCTGCAAATCCATCACTGGACATTGCAGCTTCCTTATCCCATTGTAATTTCTCAACATCCAAAGAAACAAAAACAGTGTCTAGGTGTACAAAGCATGTATGCTAACATAGGCATTGTATCCATGAGAGACATGTACTTAGTGTTAAGAACATTATGACCATTTGGAATACTCTTAAGTGAAATGTTGCTTTTTCAATTTTTACTCCTACTATTTTTATAAGAATAAAAAAGGAAATACAACAAATACAAAAACAACAAACTTCAGATTCCAATTCTTCTTCCCCTCTTAGTTTTTAACTGTAACATAAATGGTTTGAAAACGCCTTAAGCACCGAGAAAACATAAATACACGAACACAGTACTCATCAATCAGATAGACAAAACCAGAATCACACTAACAATGAAAATTATGCTACATTAATCCAACCACGAACAAATGAACTTTGGTAATTAAATCAGACTAAATAGCATTTTAAAACTCTAGGATTCAAAGTTTCCTCCAATCATCAACCAGAAACCCCAACACTTCGTTAGACTCCACAAAAGTCATCTATACCAATATAATCCGAAACCCCATACTCCATCAGCAAATCAAAGGCGTCAACAATTCAAACCAACATCAAAGGGGAATAAGTGAAAAAACAAGAACGAAAAACATGCTCAATTCTCTCTTAAGCCAGTGAATATTATCAGAGGACCCGAATCAAAAAACGAAATCGAGAAATTGAAACAAAGAGGGAGAGGGAGAAATTGAACCTCGTCGACGCCGGCAACAGAGACCTAGCCGGAAATGATAGCAAGGGAGAATTAGGTTTCTACAACCGCCACGATGAGGCGGACACGAGCTCTGACGCCAAGGAAGAAACAGAGAAGAAAATTCCCCCTTCTGTGTATGATGCTTGTTTTTGTGGGGGTTTGGTGGAGAAGGAGAAAGAAAAATGGCAACAGAAAAGGGGAATTGGAAGAAGGGTACTAGAAAAAAAAATGGGTTAGATGTCGTCCTCTGGCATTCTGGTGATGATGGGAGAAAAATTAGTTAGGGAAGAGAGAAAAAAAGGAGTACCACACCTTGCTATCCACTTCTAAGAGCTTATCTCACCTCTACGATAAGGTCTCCAAACCTTGTTTCTCCCACTTTAAGAAAAGGTTTTCACACCTTTTCCCCCGACTCCAAGTCAAGGTTTTACACCTTGCCAAGGTTTTCACATCTTGCTTTCATCCGCTTCAAGTTAGGGTTTCGACACCCTATCAAAATTTTGACACTTTGTCCTCTTTTCCTTACATCAAGATCGTCGTCACGGAACTAGTAACTTATTTCTAATTATGCCACAACTATTTTTTAGACTCTCAATATAGTAATTGAAATTTTTTCCCTCAAGGCTATGCATGTTGCCTTTAAATACTTGCTTACATTGAAGTTGGCTAATGACTCAATAAATTTTGGGACAACCTATCCATACGAATTGCCCCTTAAATTGTGCCTTTCCATGCCTTTATCACCTTTAAAATCAAAATTCTCCTCCCCACAATTTTCGGTGTCCAATATTTGTTTTGGCTTTCATGGAATTTCAACTTATTTCAAAATTTAAATGACAATGATTTCTTATTGGATACCCTTTTCGGACTCATTAACTCTATTTATTTTTCTTCATGACCAGATAAAAGGACGTGGTTCCATGATCCTTCTAGGGCCTTTCTCTGTATATATTCTTTTCTTTCAGTTATTCGGTCATTCCTTGAATATGTAAAAGTCTTGTGTAGCTTGCTCAGGTTTTATTCTGCTGGAAGTCCCACATCGACTAGAGATAAGGCCAATTCATAATATATAAGTGAAACCTCACCTTACAAGCCGGTTTTATGGAGTTGAGTTAGGCTTAAAGCCCCTTCTAACATGGTATCAGAGCCAGGTTAGAGTCTATCCTAGCGAACTTTCTTGGACATTCTATTCCACTCAATATCGGGCTGCTAACAGACCACCCACTAATTTCTTGTCCCACGCACGAGATGAATATACCTCGGCGTGAGGAGGTGTGTTGGAAGTCCCACATCAATTAGAGATAAGGCCAATTCATAATATATATAAGTGAGATGCAAACCTCACCTTACAAGCCGGTTTTGTGGAGTTGAGTTAGGCTTAAAGCCCACTTCTAACATATTCTATGCCTATTCTAACATTTATCGATTGAATTGGTGTTTTTAACAAATCCATCCAAAGGATAATTTTCAGTCTTCTTAATTGATGCTTTTAAATCACTCGACTCCTCAAACTTCAGCACAACATAAAGCATCAGTAACAACAAATCACAACAAAAGAATGTAAACGCTTTTAATATAGAATGCACATATCCCAATTCTTCCATCTGGCTTCTTACCATTGTTCCTCCTAAAGAATCAATATCCCTTAAAGTGACCTTATGTTGTTGATGGAACCTAGAGTAAGACACTATTGTCCTTAATTACATTAACTTCTAATTATAAATTAATATTTCATTTCTTATCTTACCTAAAAGTCCTCCAATAAATCAACGTAAGTGCCCTACACAGTGTTACTGTGTACAAAACTACCGATATTTCACAGTGATACTATCATCTCACAGCTTAAGACAAAGAAAACCCAAACATCTTGACAGAAAAATTGGATAAAAAAAGCGAAAATGAATGGAAAGAGACGAATCACACCACATGAAGGATTTAGAATAACAATAAATAACAGTCATGAAAGCCTTAAGACAGGAATCCAACACCTTAAACATAGAACAAGTACATAAATTCAAAGATCACAACTTAAAAGTACTTGCAACTGCTTGAAATTTCTCACTCAACGGAGCATAAAAAATAAAATGTAAACAAAAATAAGTTTATGAAATCGATTTAATTTACAGTTAGTTTCTTCATCCACACCAGAGAGGAAAAAAAAAGCTTCCTCCAATCAATCTTATCCTTGACTGTACTTCAAAAGAGAATTTCAAATACAAAATTTAATTGCATCCTCTCTTGGCCCCAAGTTTAGTCATATTTAATATCTAATGTTAATTCTATCACTCTAAACAACTTCCAAGATTTCTTGCCCATCAGATTGATTTCAATTTTCACGTGAGCAATCAAATACCAGTTTGTCAGGATAGCTTCATCATACATTGTCTTAAACTACCATAGCTTGCATCCAATTAACATACTAATTTGATGGAACTTACATGAAGCTGACAGGATATGTTTAACCCCAAAATAATAGCTGAACTGACATCCCACATACGATATATGAATCGAAAAACCTAGTAATTCCATGTATATGACCAATCATGAATGATTCCACATCAAAAAAGAAATATCAAATTTACCAGTAATTCAAGCTTAAATAAAACGTTCTCATCAATAAAACTACATAGATAGATCACAACAACATCAAATCAAAGAAAAAAAAGGTAAGATATGTCTTTCTCTCAGTCCCACAACCTCATTGGGCATTAACGGTGCCTTTCTCTATGGCAAACTCTTCCATAAGGATCCACTCCAAACCCATTTTCCAATACACACATTGATTTATAGGAAACAATCACTCTTCATATGTTCGTATATTTACAGCTATTGGCATATAAAAATCCCCAAATTCATACATGGAAGGTTGAACACGGTGATGCAACAGAAGAAAAAATCGAAAGTTAAGAGAAGTTTAACCTCTGAAGAGACCGGAAAACAGTGATGCAGCGGGACAGTGACAGCACCAGCGACGAAGCAGTTGGTTGATCAGAGATGGAGGCTCAGGGTAGAATCAAACCTCTTAATTTCTCATGCGATTTTAGTCTCTTTACTTTTACTATCTTAACTTTCAACTTTCAAAATTTTATTGTTTTTAAAACAATATTCTTTAATAGCGTATCTTTTTAATAATTTTAATTCATTAAAGTATTTCTTTATATTATTTTATTAGGTTGAGAGTTCAATTTTAAACAAAAACAAGTGCACAATCACATTACAGAAGAAAATTACAAATTTTCAAAATTCAAGTATAATAATACTTCAAATAACTCCATCTAATTATATCTATATCGATACAATCGATATTATAAATGTCAAAAATGAATTTGATGATATGATACTCTCAAAATGAGATAACAGAAAGAAAAGTTTTAGTGTAATAAATGTGAAAACTAAAACTTTCCTCGAAGAAATTGGTAAAGAAATAGCAAAAGAATGTGATGGCTTACCATTAGATGCAGTAACAGTTGGGGTCTTCTTCGTACCAAATTATCAGAAAATTATTAGACCAAAGTCTTAAAAAGTAACATTTGGGATTTGCCAAATGTTAAGGTTCTGCCAGCTCTACTGTTGAGGTATCATTTACCTCCTTGCTCCTTTGAAACGATGCTTCACTTACCTATCCATATTTCCAAAGATCTCAGATAGAAAAAGAGATGGTGGTTCGGTTATGGATTGCAGAAGGCTTAGTATGTCAGTCCAAAAGTGACAAAACTATGGAAGAAATAGGTGATGAATACTTTGATGAACTTGTAGCAAACTTTAAAATTCATGATCTGATCAATGGTTTGACAACAATGATTTCATACAACAGAGGGAAGTATGACTCTTTCAATAAATTTGATTACTTTTATGGATCAAAAGGTTTGAGTTCCTTCATAGCCTTACCATTAAGACTGTGGTGGGTAAGAAGTGGTCATTTTTCCAGTCATTACTTGTCAAACACAGTAGTATATGACTTGTCACCAGAAATGACAAAGCTAAGGGTGTTAGCCTTGTCACACTACGTGAATATTACTGAGTTGCCTGACTGTCAGGGAAATTCTGCGATACTTAGATCTTTCACACTAGAATTCAGAGATTGCCAGAAGTAACACGCAAGCTCTCACTGAATTGCTTAAGGACATTGGAAATTTGGTAAATCTACAGCACCTGGACAATAGTGGGACTAAATTGAAGAAGATACCTAAATAGCCACTCTACAAAATCTTCAAACCTTGTCCACCTTCGTCATCAGTAAGCCACAAGATGGATTGATGGTTGGAGAACTGGAAAATTTGACCCCTCTGAAGCTTTCCAAGACAATTTGAAGAACAGAGAACAAATAAATGAGTTAGCACTAGAATAAGATTGTGGTAAAACTAAGGACACGGAAACATAAAGGTTTGTACTAGAGCAGCTGCAACCTCCAACAAACCTGAAGAAACTGACCATCAAGTCCTATGGTGGAACCATCTTTCCAAATTGGCTGAGTGATCCTGCATTTGATAACATGGTGCAATTACGCATGAGTGGTTGTGTTCATTGTTGGTCATTGCCTCCCCTTGGACGATTAGTTATTCTCAAAGAACTTTACATTTCTCAGATGAAATCAGTGAAGACTGTTGATACTGAATTCTATGGAAGTACTTCACCTTCCTTTCATCCGTTTCCTTCCTTAGAGATTTAGAGCTTTGAGGGGATGCTAGAGTGGGAAGAATGGACTATGATCAGAGGTACAATTATAGAGTTTCCTACACTATCATATCTCTCTCTCAAGAATTGTCCCAAACTCAAAGGAACCTTACCCACCAATTTCCCTTTTCCAATTGATTTTGAGCTATCAGGTTGTCCATTATTGTTTCCAATGGTATGTCCTGAACTCAGAAAGCCATCTTCATTTCTAAATTGAGCTTAAGTCCACCAGTAACGTCCTATACTTGACTATCTTAGCCGTTACCTCCCCATCATCCCTTAGAGATGGTCTGCCCACAACATTAAAATCTCTAAGTTTACGTAATCTCATGTTCTGTTGTCCTCTCCTCTATTCAATTGTACTTCTAAAAGCCATAATTTTCATGAATGCCTGATTTAATCTTTTTCTGACCCTCTTTCTTTGCATTGACTAGAACTGTCAAATTTGGCCCACCCCACAGAATTTGGCTCTAACCCACATGGCCAAAAAATCCCACAGGGCCAAAACACCCCCCCCTATTGAAAAAGCCCACAGAACCAAAAGACTCTATTTATCTCTTATCACTTCTTTCTATTACCTTATACCATTATACATATATTTTTCTATTTATTTATTGATCACTAGACGTTGAATAGTATACAAGATGTCTAAATATTATTTTTATGAGATTAACGTGTATTTGACTCTCTGCAAACCCATAATAGTGAGAATTAGCTACCCTTTTATATCCTAGAGAGGAAATGAGAAGTAAAAAGCAAAAACTGAGTGCTAAATTAAAAAGTGTTTGATGCAAAAATATTTCTGGAAAGAAGAGGAGCAAAGACCAAAACTGAACTGAGTATTTAGGACTTCCAGGAAAGAAGATATCCTTCTGCAAATGTTGGTTAAAATAAAATTACAAAATTAGATAGACAGCCTATATTCTTCTTTTCTAGAGATCTATATTCTTTGTGGAAGGCTCAAACAAAAAATGTGGGAGTAATGGATGTTTGGTCAAACAAAAAATGACAAAGAAAGAAATGACTGTATATGATAAAAAATTGGTGTGTGACACCATTTGAGGAATAGATGAGAAAAAATTGGTTAAATTGATTTAGACACAAGGTCATTCGAAACCAGATAAGAGAACAGATTGCATGGTTTTTAGCCTTGTGAAAAGGGATTGACAGAGATGAAGAAAACATGAAATTGAAAACAGATTTCATCTTTAACCAAATGAAGTGGCATCACGTAAGATTAAAAAGGAAGAAACATATCTTGAAGGGCTTGAAGGATCCCTCTCACTATCTTCTATTTGTAACGAAAAACTGATACAAGAATACATAGAAGATAAAGGGACTGCACTAGACACCTAGGTGCAGAACTAGGTACGCTGTAGGTACAGCTGATAGATGTTTCCAACACTCTTACACCCTATGCTTAGGGTTAATGAAAATACATAGATGTAATTATTCTAACAATTTGAACTAGTGGGACGAGTTTTTTCCTTGTTCTCACATGTAATTGAAAAACATTTGTCTGATAAACATATTCAATCTGGTGACTTTAGGACAATTTTTTTTTTCCAAGTGTTGCAGCAAAAAAAAAAGCAAACTTCCACATACTCATCTGTATGAGAGTGAAATAGCATGACTCATCGTGAATATTCTCTGGTATACTAAAGTCTAAACTATCCATACACTGTATAAATAATAGCTTCATTTGATGCCAAGTGCTTTTTCTCATCAAGACTATTGACTTAATGGTAACGCAGGAACAAAAATCACAAACCAGGGAGCTCGAGGCATATAAGACTCTAATATAAATGTAAAAAATAAATTATTAATAAGCTGCAATAAAGTGAGTGCAAGGCACCTGTTGATAGATAGCTATCTAGGCCAAGCTTGGGAGCATAAGAAGTTGGTACACACTACCAAAGCATAATGTAGCTGCTGGGTACAGAGAATAATCAAGGGCATCAGTAGTTTGTCTCAATTATTCTGAGTTCTACAACTCTCAATCAATGCTGATGTTATGAATCACGTTGACCTTAACTACATGAAATTTCGATCTCCATTAATTTCATCTCACCCTACTTTAAAATGAAAAAAAAAAAAAAACAGCAGAAAATCAATTTTAATATTTGGGAAAGATTTCCTGAAAGCGATTCGATAATGATTGTGTTTGCACAAACTCACAGTGACAAATAGGAGGCCTATATCACATAATAGATCTATCTAATTCTCAAGTAGTTGAAATGAACACTAACCTCATCGGAGGGTATACACCGACTCTCCTCTTCTATCGCTGCCGCCGCGCTTGTACCACCTCGGGAACCGGTACGTGGGCTGCTGTCAAGCTCCAGCACCGAAGAAATAGAAATGTAAGGGTTTCGTGTTGGGGACTCAGTGAGAAGATCTTGCGAAGATAAGAAAAAGTTTCGAACGAAGAGAGGGAACTAACCACTCTAACCCTCTCCCATCCCACTTCATGGGGGCTTTTGGGACCGATCACGGCTGGCCCACGAACTGCAAGTTAAAAATGACAGCCCAAGCATGGACAATTGGTAACACAGAGAGTGTCTCCTGCGTTTTTCTTCCAAATTTTTCCATCTTGCATATCTTTATTTTCACTTTTTTTTTTCTGCCTTCTCACAAAATAAAAATCATTTTCTCTTTTTTATTGTGCAATAGAGAAATCAAAATTGATTTCTAAATTATACAATGGAAGTAATTTTTTTCTAAAAGATAACTTTTTTAGAAGTTAAAAGTAATGTTTGGATTATACAACTTAAAAGTCTTCTTTTAAATAATAAATTAACTTTAAAAATATTTTTAACCATCAAATTACATATTAAGAAAACGAGAATATTAGAAAAACATATATGAAAATGCAGAAAAAAAATATATTTTTGTTTGTATTAAAAATTGGTCACTTACCTAATTATTTCCACCCATGTCTTATTAAAAGTTTTAAGAGAAAATTCACGAGACAAAACATAAGATTGTCAAATTAAAACAAGTAAGAAACAAGGTTAAGCACACAATTAAGAATCACCTAAGGAATTGATAGAGGACTAGGACACAAATAACACTAGAATGGATTACAAAAATCAAAATCAAACAGAATTAAGATGAATGTTTCTTGTCTCCAAATGGTCGAATGCTAATGGTGTCTAAGGACACTCGTTTAGCTCAAAGTCATGACATATGAAGGTTGATTGAGCAAGAAATAAAATGCTAAAGCTCAAAACAAATAAATTACACTAAATCAAGTAGTAGTGGTCGTAGTGCACATACTTTTTATCAATTTTTCTTGTCTTTTATTTTGCTCTTTTTATCAAACTCTTTTCTACATGTTTATCATATAAAATTGCTTGCAATAAGGACAAGAAAACAAGAAGCTACTCAAAATGAAAGGAAACCTAATGGAACAAAAATAGAGAATAGAAAACTTAAACAACACATAAGAGAATCTTACTCTAAGAACTTGCTAATGAACCAATAACAAGTATGAACTCAAATATGAAAAAGAAAGGCATTCAAAAGGACATATAATAGGCGATTTGAACAATCAAAGACAAGACACAACATAGACCACATGTATGGATTTCAAGATGAAAATTACTCAAAATTAAAGAGAATTGACCAAACACAATTAAAAGAAAACTCAAATAAAAGCAAAAGTACACACGAATATGGAAACCTAATGATAAAGGATTATCTTGTTTTCTTTTAAGATTATGGAATATGGTGAATAGTTGTTTAAGAAAACTCAAGAAAATCCCCACTGGACATTAAGATAGCAAGTTATCTAGATGTGAAGGTTCTTTTCCAAGAGTTCAATAGGAGAAGAGATAAATTAGAGTGCTTAAAAACGAAAATAACAACAGAAACACCAATCGAAAATGCAATGAAAGAAGAAGAACAAGTAAAATGGAAGAGAAGAGCGTAGTGGTTATGGAAGTGGAGCACGCCACTTATAGAGGGGGCAAAGCCAAACCAAGCTCTAAAGATGAGTATATGGTGTCGCCACTTGCATAAGCAAGATAAGGCAAGAGTTCTTCCACTCCTTGGGAGGAGGGATAGCTCACGAAAAATGTGGTTGAAAACAAGAGTGTTTAGATTCAAAATATTCAACCCTTTTACAAGTGGTAGAGCTCCCCTTAAATAGATAGTCTTAGGGGTCTCTATGCAAATTACAAAAGATAAAAAGGGCTAACTAGAAAAGCAAGGAAAACCCTAATTCTAGAAGCATCTTTAAGCTAGGCACAAAATGAGATGGTGGTGTGATTTTCCCATGTGGATTCTCCGAAGAGTGGAGGAAGAGACAAAAGTGGTCTCCAAATCATGCAAAGGAGCATAAAGATCAAAAGAGACAAAAGGTACAATGTCTACTTTTGCTTTATGCTTTTTGCTTTTGTTTTACTCTCTCCTTCACATCATTCATGCTCCCCAATCACCATGTGCCACCTATCATGCTTCCTTCTACTAAAATAACCTACAACACAACTTTAAACAAGGATTAGTATGCTGGCTTAAGTTTAATTAATTTCGGTCAATGAGTCAACCCTAGTCAAAGGTCAACAAGTCAACCAAAATTTAGTCAACTTAGGAAAATCACAAAATTAAGATGGAAAATAAAAAAAGAGACATAGAAGAAGGATCTTCCCCTTTAGTCATGCTTCTAGTAATTCTCCTTGCAGGAGTCTCCATGGTTCTTTGAGTGGTCAATCCTTCATCACCAAAACACAAACCGAATGGTTCAAGTTGAACAAGAAGTAAAACCATCAATTCAAAAAAAAAAAAACAATCGGTAGAAAACATTAAGCAAACAAGGGATCAATATAAAACAACAAAAAAATGGATACTTAACTCTTGAAGACCATGGATGAGCCTAGCTCTTGATACCACATGATGACTCCTCCTTCAAGCATCCAAGGCGCATAGCTTGAAGAGAAGACAAGGTTGAGTGGAAGCAATGAGTAAAGCTATGGTGATATGAAAGTGTAGGAGTGCTCTCAAGAGACGTTGGGTCAACTCTCAAAGAAGGCTGACTAGAGGAGTCTAGAGTCAACTCAACAAAGTTTCTCCACTAACATTCATGAATGATTTTTACAAAGTGTAAGCTCCTTTATTTATAAAAGCAAATGAGAGCAAATGGTCTCCAAAATAAGACGAAAATTTGAACTCTAGAAAATTGAAAATGGAGCTAGCATGCAACAAGTGTGACCTTCTACCTAAGCAAGTCATACCTCTCATACCATGAAATGCAAATGAAGAGCTCCAAAAATAGCTTGCTCTCCAAGCTAGTGCTCCTCTTAGGGCCAAAACCCTAATAAAGTGTGTCGCCTTCCAAAAGCCTAACCTTTTAGGCCCAAAAATTCCTACTAGACCCAAAAACCTATCAAGGACCAAATACATGTCTAAAAAAAACCTTGTATTACTTGGCCTAAATACAAGGCCCAATAATAACTTTATTAAAATTTTCAAACTAAAATAAAGATTACCTACAAAAAAAATAATTAAATTTACTTTTATAATTGAAACAGTAACTTTATTATTTTTTTATTATCATAAAAAAATAATACACCTGCAATTATGCACTTGATGTATGTGTTTTCGCCGGTTGTTATTTAAAGAAATCTATAACAATCTATACAAAACAACATCCACTAAATTTACAATTCAACCCCTTATTTATATGTTGACACATGTCTAATTTTGAGGTTTTTCTGTCCATTCTCTACTATTATTTTTACTTTACCATTATACCCCGTAACTAGTGTTGACTTTTATCATGTTGGATAAACTATAATTGGGTTTGTGGTATTTTTACATTTCCCTTTCTTCACTACTCTACTTGATAGATTTATAGATTGATGGATGTGTTTCAGAAATTACAGTAGAAGAAGATTATAGAGAGACTCTTCTACCTATTCCATTTCCCTCTTTCTTCTGATGTTTTCCTTCTCGGTTTCTCTCTATCTATTGAGGTTCTTTTGCTAGGTTTTAAGGTATTGTCCTTATCTTCTTCTTTTTTTTCGGAATCAACTATGAAAATGTTTATGGGTTGTCTTTTGGTGTTTTTGTTCTCGATTTTTCTCCATCTTTAAAAGGTTTTTTTAAGGTTTTGAGGTATTTTTCTGGTGTCTGAATCAACTATGGAAATGTTTATGGGTTGTGTATTGGGTATTATTTTCATGATTTTCCCGTGATGGCTGATGAGTTTTTTTGTTTATTGGATGAGTTTTTTTGTTTCTTTGTTCCTTTTTTAATCGTGTATGGATTTTTTTAAGTTTTTTTTCTTTTTCTGTTATTTTTCCTTTGTTGCAATGAAGGCCAAATCTTTCTATTTTTTGGGTTCTCCCCTTAGTTTATTTTCTAAGTTGTTGTGTGTGTTTTTTCCTTCTTATTTTAATTTTAACAAATATTTTGTTTCATATTTTGTTATATTTTGTCTCTTGTAATGAATGTTGAACTTTTTATTTTTGGATTCTCTTTTTCGTTTGTTTTTTGACCTGTTGTGTATTTTTTCCTTCTTACCATTATATAAAAAAACATGTTATATGTTCAGGTTATATTCTGCAGTGTTGAATATATTATTAGCCATGTTTCTAAGCTCTCCTTCCATGTGTCTTGGTTTATTTCATTTTTTGTTGTTCTATGTGTTATTCTGTTCTACCTATATTCTTTTAAATTTTTCTCTTCATTGTAACAATTTTTTTCTTTAGTGTTGCCATTTCTGTTTGTGTGGATTGTGACCTTGATGAAGGAATTGCTGGGGCGTGTTCCTCATTAGGTAATCTATTCAGTCCAGTTATTTTTTCTGCACTTTGTGAAGAACATGTTCATTTTTCAATTATTTTATTTAAAGAAATAATTGTTTTTCCTAAACACGGTCTATCTTTTTACCTAATAGATTTTTTTCTTATTTTCTGTTTTGATGCTTTTAGTAAAGTATTTTTCTTCTTTGTTAGACATTGTTCCTAAATTGGTGTTTTACATGAGACAATGCTTTTATGCTTTTAAAATTTATCATGGAAAATGTTTGCATTCTTTAGGTTACCAAATTACTTATGAGCAAAATAAATGGTGTAAGAATAGAAAAAGTTAAATGTCTTTGTACTCATTATTATGAAATATCATAATTACATACTTTTTTAGATTATTCTGTTTTGTATAAATACCCATCTTCATCTTCAATGTATAATAAAACACATTCAAATCATCTCTTTCTTACAAATATAATAAATAACTCAAAAATTTAATTATAAATCTTAATCATACAATAATATTATTTTACTACTCATCTCTAATAGATTGTTATGCCTCTTATTATTATTATTATTATTATTATTATTATTATTTATATTATTATTATTATTATATTAGTATTATAACAGTAGTATTATCATTAATATAATCTAATATTATTATTAATATTGATATAATTAATTCTATTTATTATAATATATTACTTAAATATAACAAAATAAATATAAAAATAATATTATTTATTTTAATTGCTTTTTTATAAAAAGAATTATAACTTTTTTATATTATCAATTTATTTTAAATATTATATTTATAATGATATGATTATAATACTTAAATATAAATATATAAATTAATTATTCATTTAAATATAATAATAATTTCATTAATAATTTTAATAAAATTAAAAAAGAGGTTAAAATTTAGTTCAGTTTTTTCAATTCATTCTCAATTTTTTTTTTATAATTGGATTCTAATTTTTGTTAATTTTATTTTTCAATTTGTTCTTTTTTGGTAACACCATTTAAATAATTGACGATAATAAAAGGTGATGGTCATGTTTTCACTTCGTGGTTTGTTTAATTTTTTTTGTTTTTCTTAAAATATCCATGTATCAACCTAGCATCGCCACGTATCAGAGTCATTGTTTTATATTCAATTTAATTTTTATATTTATTACTTTTGTTCAATTTAGTCTTAATGTTTTTTTAGAAAATTGTGCAACTATCTAAGGTGAGATCAAATTTAATTTTAATATTAATGTTATAAAGAAATATTTATTAAAATTCATAGTTTAATAAATTTTTTTGTTTGAGTTACAAATAATTTAAATATAAAATGAATAATTTTTATTAAAATATTTTTTAACCTCTTCAATTTTTAGTTAATTTTCACCCTTACAATTTTTGTAATACTAAAATGCTAAATTCGTTTGTAATTACTAGAAACACGATAAATTAATGAATTAAAAAAAAAGCATGACCCGTGTGCATACTCATGAATTCAAGACTAATTATATTAGATGAGTAAATTTTATAATTTTATCATAGATAATTAGGTATATTTTAAAAAATAATTATAAAATTTAAAGAGTAAAATAATAATATAATTTGTATTAATAAAAGTAAAATTATGGTTAAAACATATGTCGTGATAAATTTTTATGGTCAATTGAAAAATAAATTAAATTTCTGTCATTAACTTTTTTTGTTAATATAGTTTGATTATTATCTTACATGTCATTTTTGGTTGAATTATCTATACATATAATTTTATTATTTTAAAATTTTATAATTTATAACTTTATAATTGTATAATTGAATAATTATATAATTAATATTTTTATTTTTATCGGAACATTTCTTAAACATGGAAAAGTGACATAGAATGATATTACATTTTATATTTATTTTTTAATAACGTAATTTGAGTAGTTTTTTCATCTTAATATTATTATATTTTTTGGAGTGACCGTTATAAAGTAGTAGAAATAATTATTTATAACTTATCAATAGCTTACATATGTTTTTAGCTGGCATAAAATTTGTGCATTTTTTGTTTCAGTTAGAATTTTTTTGTTTTGTTTTAGGTACTTATAATTTTTTTTTAAAAAATCACCATTTTTAATATTTTATATTAATAAAAGTTTTAATTAATAATTTCAAACTATAAATAGTAATGCTGTAATACAATGTTTCTTAAAAAAATTCTAAAGAACGGTATATTCATTACAAAAATAATTATTTTTAGTGGGGGTTATATTTGACATTTCTGGAGGTTTTAACCCCCACTAATGGGTTTACCAGGGGTTTGTAATTTCCCTGGAAGAACCAGCGTCGCTATTAGATTACCGGGGGATTTTTAGCAACTCCTGAAAAAACACAACTTGCTTGGGGTTTTCGAAACTCCCGCTATTGCTTGGGGTTTCGAAACCCCTGCTACTGCCAAGGGTTTACAAAACTCCCGTTACTGCTAGAGGTTTTCAAAATCCCTGCTATTGCCAGGAGTTTCTAAAACCCCCACTACTGCCAGGAGTTTCTAAAACCCCCGCTACTACCAAGGGTTTTCAAAACCCCTACTACTGCTAGGAATTTTCAAAACATCTGCTAATGCTTGCAATTTAAAAACTCCAATATTGTTTGTTTGTATGTTTCATATTTTTTAATAATACATAAATCTTGAAATAAAAGAAAAATTATAAAAGGAAAAGATTTTAATTTTTTGGTAATTATAATTTATGCATATAACATCTATAAAAGGGACAATGAACAAAGTCTACAATATGACAAAGTGTAAAAGTTAAAATTAACAATTACAATGTTATTTGTTTTAAATAAGAAAAATAAACATAATGAAAAATTAAATAACATCCTTCTAATGCGGTACTTGATATTACAAACACTTCTTTGACCAGATACCTTGTGGCTCAACAAAATTCATAACTTCTTCTGCAAACATCTGCAAAGATAGATTGTTTAAGAACAATTCTTTATAACAATTACTTCAACGAAGAATAATCATGAGTTGCTTTCAACAAAAACACCTTTCTTTTTTTACTCTTGACCTCTTTGCCAAGAAGCAACCAAGCAAAAAAACAGAACATATTTGTGCACTCCTAAGGCCATGTATGATATGTTGGATTCGCGAGGCTCCTAAAGCACGACAATATCACAAACTCAGACACAAACTACTATATGACATTCATAGTGATAAGAAAAAACAAAAGAAACATATCAACATCTTTGCACTCCTAAAATATTATATATATATATATATATATATATATATATATATATATATATATATATATATATATATATATATATATATATATAGCCACATTCTTTTAAAAAAATAAAATCATTGATTGAATGGAATCACGATGTGTCATGGATACTTTCTTTCTGTAAGACATATTGAAATGAAGTTATGATTGAATATCATCTATTTTTGCTGCTAGTAATCTTGCATATTGGTTCCAGGTTGAGACAGTTGCTCAATTTGGTGTCATCCTTTTGCTATTTGCATTGGGCTTAGAGTTTTCAGCAATGAAGGTGGGCTTACCATATATATATATATATATATATACTAATAAAATGCAATGTAGTCATCACTCTCCGTGAGTGCAAAACAACGCCACTGTTCCTTTTTTTAGCTCATTTTTATACTGCTTCATGAATGCTACCAAACATTACCTTTTTCTATGCCCTCTCATAAATTAACATTCACTTCACAATTGTTTTTATGTCAAAACCTGTTATATTTTATATAGTTTTTAATTTCTTTTCTAGGTTCTTTCTCTCTCTCTCTCTCTTCCTAAGGTTTTGCTGGTACAATTAAGTTTCATGCACTTCTTATTTACCTCACACTCCCTAGGGCCCTAGTTTCGCCTTATGAACAAAATGCTTAATAGCACTAAGTATACATTATGTAAAGTCTCCACAAGAAATATAAATTCTCAACAAAAAGAATTTAGAACATAAAACATCCTGGAACAATTATGGTTTAATAACTGAATCGTGAATCATTCAAGGATTTTCGCCCTTTCATAACCCCAACACACAAGATACCAGGAACAGAGCAAAATTTAAACAAAAAAAGCAAGGAGAAAGATGATGGTCAAATGAAGCAATCTTATCATGTCGCTACATTCATTCAAATAAGCAACGAAGCCAGGCATATGTGCAACGAAATTCAAGGTATATGATGTTAAAAATGGATTGAATAAGCAAAAGAATCCTTTATGGTGACAGAGTCTTACCTGACTCCTAGCCTCTTTGAAGTCTTGCATGTTCAGAGGTCTAAGGAAAATTACTTTTTCCTGCTTAACTTCCTCTTTTGCTTCCATACCATCTTGGGTATTTCCCGCATTGTTATTCTGTTCTTCAACACCTTTCTGCCTTTTCTCCTGCAGGAAACAAATGTGAAATCGGTATGATAATCATATAAGGGCAAACCTTTCAAAGATATTGCCTAGTTACCAGCATTTTTATTCTTTCTTGCTGAATTAACTCTCTAACAGGTTTGTAAGCAGCAGTTGTACACTAGTTCTACATTTAACAATTAGTGAGAGTGAAAAATCGATTTCCTAAATAGCTAAAAAAATAATTTAAAATATGCCTTGTTCATAATTTCTTCAGCTTCTGCCCACGCAGCCCATTCCAGAAGGCAGCTGCATTTACTGCCTCTTTTCCAGGAAGCTGAAGTTCCAATACCTGAGAGTTACAGTGTCACTGATTCAGAAAGGTATATTTGACATGCAAGAATTTTGGGCTGGCATACCTATACTAAATTTGTGTACAAAATGTGTTCTTATTTATAGATTGAACAACAAGTGCTTCCTTAATGCTTGGCCTCATGATATAAAAGAAAAACACTTGTCAACTGTATCTCAGAAAGCAAGTAATTACAAAGTCGAAGATCTTGTATTTTCAAGTGCGAATGCTCTTTCAATAAAGTGAAGATATACAATTCTTCACCCGATATTATTTGTTTCCATTCTTCTTTTGAAAAGATAAGATTTATATTAAAAAACACAACTGTCATTAACAGGGCAAGAATTACAATCATAGAATCCAATTCCTATTGGATGAGACAAACATGTAATCATTGAAAGGACAAAAGCCTCTTGAATGCGTGACAGGAATTTCAATTTTCATAGTTGACATTAATTTCATACATAATACATTTGATGTTGATTCCAAGATGCAAGACAGTCACAGAATTTCAAAGAGTACTTGGACAAAAGGAGAACAAGAGCGGTGGGAATTTCCCATTTTTTATGGAAACTCGTGCATGAAATATATTAAATAGCAATTTTCAGAAAAAGATAATTATTAAGCAGAAGTTTCAGCATAAGGGAATATGTACAGTAATAAATTTCAAAAGGTATCTGGTTTCCACCCATCATCACCTACCTAGGTGATGCAAACATGATATAAAAACGTACCTCAAGTGTGGTACCCCTTCCACATGGAAATACCAACGCACCCTCAACAAATGCAACATCATCTGCTTCATTGAACTGCACACTTTCATGACTGCTAAGTCGTGTGGTTATAATTTTAATATCCAAAGTTTTCTGCTCACCATTTTTCTCAATCACTAACACTCTTGCTCGAGTTCCTGGCCACCCTGAAAAGGCACGAACCTAAAATTGTTTTATGTCACAACTTGTGCCCTTCGGATAAGATCATGAAGTTTACCTTATTGTGTAGAACATATGCTTCTTCATCAAAGGATAGCCATGATTCATCTGAAGTTATCTGCATAAAGTGAAAAATGTGTTAGGCACCTTTGAGCATCAAAAGCTAAAAATAGTAAAAGCATTTTCAGGTTGTAGCACGATAATCACATAAATAGTGAAATAGTTAGAAAATTGCATAAACCTTGAGATCACTTCCGCTGTATCCTTCTGTCATAGTTGCGAGTTCCTTAAAATCAAATTTCTTGTCCACCTTTTCTTTTCGCAAAAGAGTCCTCAAAAATTTTTCCCCGTTTCCGCGCTTGGCATCCCCACCATTATTATGTTAACAAAAGATGAGCGTTACAGTAATTACAAATGATAAAGTATTACTGAATTTCAGAGTATTCAGATTGTCACCAACATATATATGCCATCTGTGCCCAGAACAAAAAGCAAGTCAAGAACTAGTAGACATACCTCCTTTCAAATCTCCTAATTATTGCTTCATCCAGGTCAAACGGCCTATTGGTCGCAGCAAGAACAAGGATACACTCCGATGGCACACAAATGCATACTAAAGGGGTAACTAAAGATTAATGACGAAATAGGATATCTTACAAGACTGAAATTACAATCTTATAAGGACCTCTCTACTAGGAATTGAAGAATTAATAATTACAATACCTATTGTGTGCCTCCTCACAGCTTGGATCCCCACCGTTGCACCTCAACGATGTCGCGACGAACGACTCTCTTTCTCATTGGCCCCAATGATGCGTATTGCAACCTCCTCCGCACTACAACAGACATTATCGCCAGAATCAGAGGTTGAAGTAGTTCTCATCCAAAACCGCGAGAGAATAGGTGAAACTCATCCCAAATTCAAAACAAAAATGAAGGGTACTTCGTCCTTCTTCAACATTTTGTCGAATAGTTTATGTACAACAATGTGTTGTCATTGTAGATGAACATAAAGAAACGCAAATCAGAAAACTAGATTTCTAGGACTTTCTACACCTGCTATAGGCCAATAATCATATTCACTTTTTTCCCTTCAAACCATGTCACACTTCCACTTCTTAAACACACACATTATAAAGATCAAATTGAAATTGAAATTGAAATTGAAAGAGATGAAATCATAGAGACAAAGATGAAATCGAAAGCCATCCACACAAAAACGAAAATGAAATCGAAAGCCAGCCACTGAGTTAAAAATGAAAATGAAAGAAAAAGACGAAAATGGAGTGAGAGTACACGGTTTACCTTGAGCGACGAGAGGCATCTGTTTCTTCTTCTTACCAAAGATATTTTTTCTTGAACGAAAGACAAGCCACTCAGTTAAAAACACCTTCTATCTTGAGAGCAAAAAGTTTCGTAAGCTCAAATTAAAACTTTAAAAAATTATAAAATTTTACTGGAGTTCTTTAAAAACCCCTTTTATTTAAAGAGGGTTTATAAAACCTCTCTTATGTATATCTCTTAGTGGAGGTTATTATAACCCCAATAATTAACTCCTACTATAATTATATTTTTTGGTAGTGATTAAATATTTATTTATATTTTGTGGTAATTAAAATCAAAATTTATATGTTGTATAAGTAATAAAACAAGTAATTTTAAATATCATAATAACAAATGGAATCCGAACCTACTAATTTTACGGTATCTACGAAAATATTTAAGTCTTTGTTAAATTATTTATAATTAAATTAAATATAAATACATATAATTTTCATACAATGTTATAATTAATAAATCCTTTATTGTAAATTTTAAGAAAAATATGAATTATTAATTATAAAATTAAAATTTATAAAATAATAAAATTATATGTGAGAAATAATAATACCAATAATAATGTTAATCACTTTAGAGTTACATCACCAACTTAGACAAAATAAATAGCAAAAATTCAATTAAAAAATTCAAATTTATTAAATAGTTAAAAGACGCTTACAATGACGTTACAATTCTTTATAACGTCAGATCAATCATTGTATCTTATTATTTGATTTATGTACTTTTCCTTTTCCTTTTAGAATGTTACAGTATTTTAATTGAATTCAGTTTAAAAGATGTTTCTTAACTATATAATTTGTTAGGTATAATTCGCATATATATCCAGTTTGGGATTAGTGTGTTAAATAGATATTTGATTTTAGAGAAGTGTCAATTGTATTCTAACTTTTGAAAAAGTGCATCGATTGGGTCTCTTTCAGACAGAGTTGACTAACATCGTTAGTCAACATGCCACATGTCAGTCTGTGGTTTTTTTTTTAATTTTTTTAAATTTTTAATTTTTTTAATTTTTAATTTTTTTATTTTAATTTTAAAAAAAAATGCCACAAGTCAAGTCCCTGCGTGTCAGTATCATTATAAGATGTTATTGTGTTGATTTCGATTTAGTCCTCATATATGTCTTTTTGTTTCAATTTAGTACCTACTTATGTATATCTGATTCAATTTTGACCTAATATTTTTTAATAATTAAAATCCATTTTTTATAAAATTAAAAGTAATTAAGTATAAAAGTTTTACAAAAATTAAGTATTTGATATTTATATTAAAATTTAGTAGTAAAAGTTATTTTATTAAGTCATTTTTAATAAAAAAAATAGTACAACATTCATACCAATAGAAATTTTGGTTTAAAATTAGTAAGAGACAATATTATTCTATTTTGGAAAAAAAATAAAAATTAACAAAACATGAGTACTTAATAAAAAAGTAATTAATAAAGTAATATGTTAAAAAGTCGTTTTTAATAAAAAATATTAATATAACATTTATAAATTTGGTTTGAAATTGAGAGAAACAATATAAATATTAGTACTTAATTTTGTAAAAATGTTTATACTTAATTATTTTTAATCTTATAAAAAAGGGATTATAAAAATATTTTAATTATTAAAAAAAGTTGGGACAAAATTGAATCAGATACACATACTTAGGTACTAAATTGAAACAAAAAAACATATATGGGGACTAAATCGAAATCAACACAATCATATCTGATAGTGACCGACACGTGACATTACAATGCCACATGGCACTGACAATGTCACATGTCACACATAGGGACTTGACACATGACATTTTTATTTTGTTTTCAAAAGATTTAAAAAAAAATTAAAAAATTTTAAAAAAATTTTAAAAAAAAGATTTAAAAAATTTTAAAAACATCAAAAAAACCACATACTGACACGTGGCACGTTGACTAATGACATTAGTCAACTCCGTTTGAAAACTTATTTTTCTTTTTAAATTCAGAAGTTTTTATACCCAACTGTTCTTAAATCTGAAATTGTTTTTAAATCTGAAATCTGTGTGCAGGAGGTAGACAGTTTGTTTGTGTTTTGTCTTCCTAGTAAATAAATATTATATTAAAAGAGAGTTAAAGTAAAGAAATTTTTATCTTAAATTTATAATTAAGTTTTAAATAGAACCAACTCAAAAATTGATTTATAGGTTTAGAAGAAAAAATATATATATATATATATATATATATATATATATATATATATATATATATATATATATATATATATATATATAAAATAAAGAGTAGATTTTATAAAAATATAAAAGTTAAATTATGTGTAAAAATACAAACTAGATTCTCTAAAAAATACAAATGATAAACTATGTAGAAATATATAGAGTAGATTCACTAAAAATACAAATCAATGGATGAATAAATTGGTCTAATGTGTGATGATAAATTCGTCTAATTAGTGCATCGACAAACTCATTTAATATATATTGCTAGACTCGTTTAATCTGTATATAAATATGCTAATCTAATGTCGTCTAATCTGAGTATGAATAAATTCATCTAATGTGTATCACAATATTTGTCTAATTAGAGAATTGACAAAGTCATCTAATGTATAATAATAGATTCGTCTAATATATCTATGAAAATACTTGTCTAATGTAGCACTACGCATAATAAAAAACAATAATTAAACTGACATCAATTAGAAAATTGTAACACTATGAAACATTATTTAAACTTACTTCAATCGACAAATTGTAATGTCAAGAAGTATTAGTTAAACTGACTTCATTTAGAAATCTATAATGTTTTAAAAGACATACCATATTACCAATAAGAGAACTAATTTTGTAATTATTCCATAAGTATTTTTTATTATCAATTTTACTTTTATTAATATAAATTATGTAATTATTTTACTCTTTAAATTTTATAATTATTTTTAAAATTTGCAAGACTCGTCTAATAAGTGTATAAACATACCGATCTAATTTGTGTTCTTAGATTCTTTTAATGTATTCTTAAATTCGTCTAATCAATGTATGTTAGACTTGTCTAACGTTTTTCCTAACACTTGTGTAACTAGTGTATGAACAAACTCGTCTAATGTGTATTCCAAGATTAATCTAATCAGTGAATGGAGAGACTTGTCTAGTGTATATTAATAGACTCATCTAATTTATGTACGCACAAACTTGTCTAATGTATATTGCTAGATTCGTCTAATCAATATATGAATGACTGGTCTAATGCATATTGCTAGACTCGTCTAACCAATATGTCGAAATACTTGTCTATTTTTTTTGCTATACTCATCTAACTAATGTATTCTTAAACTCATCTAATAAACATATGGAATGACTCATCTGGTATCTTTTGTTATACTCGTCTAATTAGTGTATGACCAATCTCGTATAATATGTGTTGCTAGACTTGTGTAATGTTTTTTGCTATACTCGTTTAATTAGTGTATGGAAAAACTCGTCTAATGTATATTGCTAAACTTGCCTAATCAACGCATCAATAGACTCGTCAAATGTGTATTATTAGACTTGCCTAAAAGACTTCCATCTTTTAGGGGAATAGAGCATCAAATAGACCTTTACCAAATAAACCAACTTATAAGCAATGGCAGATCTTGACGAAAATTGTTGGGAGAGCCAAAATAATACATCAAAAATTTATACATTTAATTATTATCACTAATAAAATAAAAATGAATATATAATTTAGTATAACAATAACTAAAAAAGAAATCACACATATCTATCTTTTCTCTTCAGAAACAAAATAAGATAGGTGAGAACAATTTGTGAGAAACTCAAGACATATAATGGAACCACAATTAAAATTCGGTTATAAAAAAACACACAATATAATAATTTTTCTTCTATGTTCATAAAATAAAAAATTAATATAAAACAGACTCATTAAATAAATTATTAAACTAATATTTCACTATCAATTGAGACCAAAGAATTATCTTCTTTTTTTCTCTCTCAAGAATGGAAGAGAACAAAGGAGAAATAAGAGCAAAAATGATAGATCTTTTTCTCTTCAAAAACAAAAAAAACATGTGAGAATGGAATATGAGAACAAATTGTGAGAAACTTAAGCCATAATAAATAAAAAAATATTTTGATAAATCTTTTTATTCTTTATTTCTTATTATGTTTAATTTTATATTTTAATATTTATTAATATTAATTATTATGTTTATAAACGAAATAAAATATTTGATTTAATTATAATACATTTTTTAATATCTATAATATAAAAAATATATAATATAAAAAAAATTCAAAATTTTGGGGGGGGCATGGCCCCTCCCTGCCCTAACAGTGCTCCACCATTGCTTATAAGACTAACCCACAAGAGACAAGGAGATAGAATCTCAAATTTAAGAGTTGTTGGAGAAGGGTTGGGTTCAAAAGAGTCTTAGCCCTTATATTGTGCTTGCCTTACTAGTACCTAAGAAATATAACAAATGGAGAATGTGTTGTGATTTTAGAGCCATCAACAATATCACTATTAAATATAGGAATCCAGTCCCTAGACTTGATGATATGCTTGATAAGTTGCATGGGTCCTTATGGACCTTCAAGCACCACAATGGAGAGGAAAAGGTCCATGAATGCAGCGGAAATGGAGTTGGAATGGAGGAGTGGATTCAAGCTTGGAGGCTCTTGAAGCAATGAATGTGAAGTGGAGATGAAACCTATAAGAGAAAACTATTCTAGGGAACGAGGCTAGAGGAGTTCTTGGTAGAAACTAGTCTAGCAAAATTACTCTAGAGGCAATAAGTGGAGTACTCTCAACAACAAGAGTAAGAAGGCCCTATTTATAGGATGCATGGCCGGCCTAATGTAATGTAAATGTAACATGAAATGAAATGGAGATATAGCTTGGAGAAGAAGCACAAATGGTGCTCGTGTGATGCAAAGGAGAGGGGGATCTAATGCCATGTGGCAAGTCACACTCTTCTTGCTTGCACAAAGTAGACAAGAGGCGCTCTAAGCCTTGTCCCCCAAGCTCATTCTCGGCCAAGTGATTTAATTGGGCTTGTATTAGCCCAATTTGAAGGCTAAACAACAAAATACTTTAGCATTTTTATTCTATAACATGGCCTAACATGTGACCCAAAATAAAATCTATTCTAATGCTCCAATCATGTGTGCTCTCATATTTTGATGTCTTCTTTAACCCATGAGAACAACATATTGAATCCCATGATGAATTTGATCCTCTTGAGGCAAGTCCATTTAGATTCTTCTAAGCATGCCTCTTGTTATTGGGCCTGTGATTGGGCTTGGATCTTTAGGAACACGTGGGCCTAGATTTGGGCCTATAGCGTCCTCATCAGGTCAATTATATTTTCTAAAATTGATATAAGGATTGGTTATCACCAAATAAGAATTAAAGAGGGTGACGAGTGAAAAACCGCTTTTAAACTAAGTTTGGATTATATGAGTGGTTGGTGATGTTTTTTGGCATTACTAATGCACCTAGCATATTCATGAGGCTCATGAATCATGTTCTTAGAGATTGCATTAATAGGCTTGTAGTAGTCTATTTTGATAATATTTTGGTGTATAATTGAAGTTTGCATGGGCACATAGGACACATGAGAGTTATTCTCTCCACTTTTAGGGACACCAACTTTTTTTCAAATGTAGACAAATGCACATTTTGTGTAGATAGTATGGTCCTTTTAGGTTCATTGTCAACAAAAATGGGGTTCATGTTGACTCCAAGAAAATCAAGGCCATTGGAGAATGACCTACATCTAAAAATGTTGGAGAGGTTAGGAGCTTCCACAGATTGACAAGCTTTTATAAGAGATTTATTCCTAACTTCTCTAGTTTGGCTTCACCCCTTAATGAATTGATAAAGAAAGATGTGTCTTTTGTTTAGGATGAAAAGCAAGAGTCTGCATTCAAGCAACTCAAGGAAAAACTTACTAATACATCCATTCTAGCGCTACCTGACTTTTCAAAAATTTTTAAGCTAAAGTGTGATGCATCTAGTGCAGGCATACATGCAATGTTGTTGCAAGGAGGTCACCTAATTTCTTACTTTAGTGAAAAACTTCATGGTGCCTCCCTCAACTATCCCATCTATGGCAAATGGTTTTATGCATTGGTGAGAGCCCTTCAAACTTGGGAATACTATCTAGTGTCTATGTAGTTTGTCATTCATAGTGACAATGAGTCACCTAAATGATTGAAGGGACAACATAAGTTGAATAAGAGACATGCAAAGTGGATGGAATTCTTAGAACAATTTTCATATGTGATAAAATACAAGAAGGGTAAAAATAATCTTGTGGTTGATGCTTTACCTAGAAGGCACAACTTGTTTTCAAAAATGGGAGCCCAAATTCTTGGATATGATCACTTATATGAATTGTATGAATAAAACTCTAAGTTATCTTCCATTTTTTCTAGTTGTCAAAAGAAAACACAAGGGGGATTTCTATGTTTCCCAAGGCTATTTCTTTAAAGAAGGAGAATTTTGTGTGCCCTAAGGATCTCATAGAAAACTCTTAGTGAAAGAAACACATGAGAGGGAGGGGGGTGTTATGGGTCATTTTGGAGTTGATAAGACTCTAAGCATTCTAGAGAAAAAAATTTATTAGCTCCACATGAAAAAAGAAGTCCAAAGACATTGTCATAAATGCATTGCATGTTTACTGTAACATTCTGGCCGGATATTACTAATTTAAATAAAATAAATATAATACGCAAAAATAAATAGGTAATTAATAAGACTTCTTTTGCAAAGCGCAGGAAAATTTAAAAATTTATCAAACGCGGCATAGTTCAAAAATTTAACTAAAACATCAATAGTTCCTGGTTTCCAAATCATAAAGACCATAGTATCTAAAGTACATAAAATAGTAGTAAAATCTGCTCTATATATCCCCATGCTAGCCCTGCTCTGGCTCTACATATTACCAGTAACATCTGAAACGTCATCTTCTCTCGTATAACAAGTTACACGATCATTGTCAAACACAAGCAAATAGGGTGAGCTCACAGGATAAACCAAATAATGAACAACATAATGTAAACCCACACCCTGTCGAAGAACCTCCATCCTCCGATACTAGAATCATGGCCACCACCATTTACATCCAAGTTCTACATACTCTGATAATGACCTTAAGATGACACTTGCTGCCACAAGCCACCACTTGTGGTTCCACCACTACAAGGCACCACTTGTAGAACACACGTGCAAAACTATTATGTTACGAACCACCATCAGAATGCCAAGTGGAGCTCCCAAATAGGAATCGCAATTTGTATTCTCAACACAAGATTCACAACATTATGACCACTACTTATGATTGCAAGGCACGTGTAGTCAACCAATATGAGCCATAACTCGCATGCTCACCGGATTTCCAAGATCATCATACCACAACCCAAGATCGCCACATATTTACCTTCCATTCTAAGCCACAACTCATGAATGGGCCTCAACAAGCTTCATAATCAAAGGTATCATCCACAACATTGTAGACCACACAACGTTTCCAAATAAAAAGCACCTGCCCTTTGCGTTATCGCTTGGTGTAGCCTAAACGTCGCCAGGCGAAATAACACTAAAGACTGCTTAGCAGGAGCCATACTTCGCCAGGTGCCATGCACCCTAGAGGTATCCGAATTTATAGATATCGCCTAGTGGGACCTTGCTCACCCCCAGGCACCACGTGTTCTAGTGGCCACTCCCACATATTTATCGCCTGGCAGAATCATCCTCACAACCAAGTGCTACACGCTCTAGGACCTCTCTGTAACATCCCGACCGAATATTACGGATTTAAATAATAAAATAAAGAAGTAAATAATAAAACTTCATTTATTATAACTGATATTCCCAAAATGTGGGAAAATTAAAATCTTATAGTAGTAATAAATAATCTAAAAACCTCTACTATAACTCCAACATAAAATCCATAATAAAAACCAAGTTTAATAATATAAAATATTGCAACTGTTCCAAAACATAATAAAAACTCTGATAAAAGTTCTAATAAAATCTTCTCCCAATACTAGCCCCGCTCAGTCTCTAGGCCTCACCAGATCCACCTGCAATATCATCTGCTCTTGTGTATCGCGTACACGATCATCACTAAATACAAGCAGATAGGGTCAGCTAACAAATTACACATATATATATATATATATATATAAATATTGCACAGTTATATATATCACACAATCACACCAAAGGAATCTCTTCCTTTGATCCCACACCACATGGCCACTACCATGACAATTGTGTTCTACGTCTTATAGCGATTACCTCAAGATGTCTTGCTGCCATACCTATCGGCCACAATCGATAGAGCACGTTCGGAAAACCATGCTACGGATCACACACTACAACGCTAGGTGGAGTTCCCAAATACAAACAAAGGTTGTAACGTCCTAAGACTACCAAACTCGTCAGTTAATCGCTGAGGAGGGCAGTCTATCTGGACCCATCCGTACTAGCCACAACCAGTACACTCACACCGGCAACACTCGCCAACCCGAGCTCAACTCAAGGGTTCCTCGTGTTCACCCGCCATCTCGAGCTCAACTCGAGGGATGCCATTTCGAGCTCAACTCGAGGAATGCCACATGCTTAACCCCTATCCCGAGCTCAGCTCAAGGGATACGTTCCAAGCTCAACTCAAGGAACAACAGCAAGCCGACCTTTAAGGCATCACTAAAACTTTGTAGATCACGCACGTCAAGAGTAAGAAACCCAATACCGCTGTGGTACAATCGCCTGGCGGAGAACACATACCACTAGGAGTTGCACTCTTCCAGACCGCTTGGAAGGTATGATGAGTAGAACCTTGGCTCACATTCAATAATTAAATTTTTGGGAATTTAATATTATTTTTGCGCTTAAAAATTGTATTTAGTTGCATACTATATTATTGGATATTCTTGAGTTTAATAATGCACTGTAATTTAGTTTAAGTCCTTAAGAGTGTAAATAATGAATATTTTAATTCATAAATTAAGTCCCAAAATAAGAATTTTGGAGAGGAATAGTTCAGGTACTAAATACACCCTCAATTCTCATGTTTACACCCCTTTTTCCCAATTGGATTATCTATTTCTGAAAAAGGACATTTCTGGAGCTAATTGCACCCCTTGTTTTCAGGTTCACACCCCCTTCTGTAATTGGACTTTCAATTTTTGTTCTGCACCCCTCCTTTTTACTAAGCTGCACCCCTAATGTCACTTAAACTCTAGTCCACCAGATATTGTCACGTGGCAATTCTCCACTTACTAAATTAGCCAATGACAGTTTGCCACATCATCAATCCTCCAATAACTCAAATCACCAATCAATGTTTGCCACGTCATCGTCTCCTTCCCAACACAAACCCTAACCCTAGTCTCCTTCTCTCGCTCTTCCGCACCAACCCACTTTGCAGCCGCCACCTCCATTGCTGCCACGACCTCGTCCGACCACCGTTGCACACGCTGGAAAGCAGCCGCCCGTCGCGCCCTCGTCAGAAATTGTAGCCACCGCTGCTGCACTGTTGGAGTTCGCGAGTTCGCATCATCTTCTCCGAGCATCCCGTAGCCACCACCACGCCGTGATTGCCCTCACAGGAACAACGACCACCATCTTCTCATTTGCCCCTTGCTGCCACCAACATGCACCATGCTCGAACCTGCAACTCCCACACCACCATTGCGTCTTCTTCATCATGAAGCCACCACCAGCGCTCGCACGCCATAACCGCAACCCCCATCTTCGCATCACGCCGACAACACCATGCCTGCACCATTCTCGCATACGTCAAGACCCACCACTGTTGCACCATGTCTGCTCACGAGATCTGCAGTGACCAACTCAAAACTCTGTTGTGTTGCCTTCGCGCCACCATTGTCTTCGTTCAGCATATTGTCGAAACCACCATTGCAGCGCCACTCACGGGACCTGCAGCAACCACGACCACTCACGGAACCACCACCAAACCTTCGTTGATCTCCTTCCCCGTGAGGGAAACCATGATTTTGTGATGCAACGTAGAGCCTCTGTCATTCGCGAACCTCTGATCTTTGGCCATAAGTACCATCACTGCCACTGGGATGCATGCCTCGTGTCGTCCGTATCGCGGCGAAACGTACCGCCAAACACGTCCTCCATCGGAAAACAGTGGCCCCCTTCGGATCTGCGAAACGCACCTTGCGGCAACCCTCACGGCAACCACCAAAGCCTAATTGCGAAAAGGAATTCTGATTTGGGAGAGAGACTGCTCTAACACGTGGCAGCCTCTCGTTGGACAGTCAACGAGTCAGCACTGGTCAACCAGTCAACTCTGGGCAAAGATTTGGTCAACCGTGGTCCAACATGCTATTTTACACTATATCTGGCAGGTGGTTCCTCTATAGAAACCCCTAATTGCCTAAAAGAGGAAAAAATCGTTTGGCAGCAGTTCATCGCCGACCAGACAATTTCTGGAAATTTCCCAGAACCACAACTTTAATTGGAATACAACAATTCATACATAATCATACCATATTTAGCATGCCAATCAGACTTAAAATAATCAACACATGAAATTACTTTATTTAGCATGTCAATCGAATTTAAAATAAAGATAACACGTAAGGTTTATCTATTTAGCATGGCAATCACAATTAAACATATAATTAACGTGTAAAACTCCCCTAACCTGGTTTTCTTGCTTAAAACACAATTGCTATACCTTCCCTTTGATAACCAATGGTCTCCTTAGCACCACCTCAATTTAGCTCCTCTAATTCACTATTTTCCCTTAATTTCGTGCACCTTACAATGCCCTCAAAAATCTAGCCTCCAATCCCCTTTATTCTCTCACAATTTGTCTTTTAACGACGTCTTAATTAACAATAATGAAGGAAAAACGAAAATGACATTAAAACTGATTTTAATTATCATTCAAAGTCACTTATGGACTGTTTTCCCAGCCTCCTTTAGCTGCTCATTCATCTAGGGTTTTCTCTACCTTTTCACCTTCACGCCAAAACTAATTTTAGCAAAAAAGAAGTTTAATTTAGAATTACCAAGGTTCGAACCCATAACCATGCCAATGCCAATTCAATGCACAACCAATCAACCAATTCATGTTTTATGATATTTAATATAATTCTATGATTATATTATTGCTCAACATGATCAAGCATATTATTAAAAATAATAATAAATTAAATAACACAAAATTGACATACATAGGACTTAAACCCAAGTCCTCTCACACAATTAAGTACTCTCAACCATTTGAGCTAGTACTCTTCCACATCATATAAATCAATAATTAATGCCTTAAAGGCTCTCACTACCCGCATTTATTAATTAATTAATTATTTATTTAATTAATTTTCACGGGTTTTACACTCTCTGGTTTGTAACTCTCGCCTAGCGGTTCAATTCCCACCATCAGGCGCTACACCAATAAATGATTTTACTGGTTTAAAACCCTGCAGAACATAGTCTCACACCCCTAATCATTGTAGACTCACCTTAATTCACCAAACCGAGTAATCTTACCATTTTCCCTACATATGCGAAAACCCTAAATTCTCAAACCTCACTTCCCATGTCCATTTTCACTGCCCCGCAGTCAATCATGCCTCCACTGGTACATCTAATCAATTTAAACTCCAACCACCAGCTTCTCAATGCAATTCATAAAGCAATAATCCTATGAACTCAAAATCCCCAATTTTTTTCCAAACCCTAATATGTATACATACAATTATTCGTCCAATCACCTCAAACCATAACATAATTCAACAATTACTTGCATCCATCACTCAACCAACAATTAAAGACCCTTTTTCCCTGATCAGAATGGTCAAGAAACCACAAACTCCAAAACTGAGCCAATTCTACTCGCGTTGCTTGGCAAGTATTCATCGCTACTAGGCGGTTCATGCCAAAATCCAAAAAACTAGTTACACTAGTTGTGTCGCCTGGCAGCTAGTTCATGCCGCCGGCGATTTCTGGCAGAAACCTAGAAATTAGGTTTAGAAACCATGTGTCGACTGACAAGCCTTCAAAGTCACCAAGCGATTTCTGGAAAAATTCCAGAAACATGCGAAATCCAAAAAAAAAATGCAAGAGAAGGAACATCATTGGCATACAACATATCAAGAAAATATATCAATTAAATTAAAATCATATAACAACTCCTTTAACCTGGATTTCTTTGCTCCAAAAACCTTTCTAAGATTCCACTTGCCCAAGGTTTGGTCTCCTATTGACCTTTAGTAATGGCAACCCCCTTCCTAGCCTTTCCTCTCCTTACAGGTCCAACTTGGTGCTCTGAAAACTCTCTCTTACCTTACCACACTCAAATTGTTCTCTCTCCTTTTCCACTAACCCTTTCTTTTCCACTTTTCAGCCCTTAATTTAATTAAATTAAATAAAAAACGAAAATATGGCTTAATGGAGACATTAATGGCCATCAAATGTCATTAACCGTGGTTTTCTCAGCCTTTCCAACCGCTCCCTATGATGGCCAGGGTTTCTGAACCTTCTCATTCAAGACAAAAAGAATTTGGGCCAAAAAAGAAACTATTTAGTGTAAATCAAGGTTCGAACTCACATCAATACAATTACTATGCAAATGCACAACTAATCTACCAATTCATGTTTCATGATAATTCATACACCTCTATGATTATATTATCAGGCTCCATGGTTAAGCATACGTGAAAATAATAAAACAATTAAATTAACACATTGATGGCATACACAGAAGTCAAACCCCAAGTCCTCTCATAATAGCCAAGTACTCTTAACCACTTGAACTAATATTATTCCTTATTATAACTCCTCACATTAAATTATATAAAGATCTTATTACCTGCATTTATATTAAATTTATTTATTTATTTAATTTTCCGGGTCTTACATTTACAATCTAAGTCTAGGACTATGCCCCTAGGTTTATATACCTCTTTGCTTATTGCTTCATCCCCTTGGAAAGATATTAATATGGATTTTATCCTTGGTCTACCCAAAACCCAAAAGGGGATTTGATTCTACTTTGTGGTAGTGGATCGTTTTAGTAAAATAACTCATTTCATACCATGCCATAAGGTATATAAAAAAAATCTTCTTTAGAGATGTGGTCAAACTTCATAGGTTGCCTAAGACAACAGTGTCTGACAAAGATACCAAGTTCCTTAGCCACTTTTGGAAAACTCTTTTGTCTAGGCTAGGAACCAAGCTTAATTTTTCAACCTCTTCTAAACCCTTAAACAGATGGGCAAATATAGATAGTTAATAAATCTCTTGGCACCATGCTAAGGGCAATCTTAAAGGGCAACCACAAATCTTGGGATAAGTATCTTCCCTACATAGAGTTTGCATATAATAGGATAGTCAATAAAACTACCAAAGTCTCTCCATTTTAGGTTGTGTATGGGTTTAATCCTTTGGACCTAATACCCTTACCTACTCCTACTAACTTTATTCACAAGGTAGGGGTATCTAAGACTGAATTTGTGAAGAAAACTCATGAGAGGGTGAAAGACCAAATACAACAACAAACAGAGAGATGTAGGAAACAGAATAATAAGGGGAAGAAGGAAGTCATATTTGAATTAGGGGATTGGGTTTGGCTCTACTTGAGCAAAGAAAGATTTCCAAAACAAAGGAAGTCCAAACTCAACTCCTGAGGCGATGGTCTCTTTCAAGTGGTCAAAAGAATCAATAACAATGCTAATAGCCTAGATCTGCCCAGTGAGTTTGAAGTCAATGCTACTTTATGTAAGTGACTTGATTCCTTTTATAGTAGCATAAATTATAAGGTAGACCCTCCAGAGTTGAGGGTAAGTTATTTTCAAGAGGGAGGGGATGATGACAAACCCCTAACAAAGGGACCAACCATAAGAGCAATTAGCTAGAATGATCCAAGAAGATAGGGCTTTATCTGAGTTGAGTAGGCCCAAGTTGATGTTCATTTGGGCTAAGAAAGATATGAAGACCTAGTTTGGGATTCTTTGTAAAAATTAGAATAATAATATTTTGGGCCTATTAGTGTAGGAATTTTATTTGGGCCATGTATATAGGCCATGCTTTGGGCTTAGGCCTAGTAAGGTAGTTTAGGCCTAAAAGGAGAAGGGCCTAGTTTTGGTCCTTGAAGAGAGGCGCCTAAAATTAGGATTTTTCTACTCTAGAATGTGCTAACTTGGAGAGCAAGCTAGGTTTATAGCTCTCCTATGTGCACCATGGCAAGGAACATATGACTTGCTTAGGTGGCAAGTCACACTATGTGCATGCTCTCTTGTGGCTATAAAATTAAAGTTTCTAGACCATTTTTCCCTCCCACTTTTGGAGACACCTAACTCTCCTTTTATCCTATAAATATAGGGGCTTACCTCATGTAATCTTAGCTTGAATTTGAGTAATGAAATTTTTCCCAATTATGTGCATATTTTTCTTGTTTTGAGTTGACTCTAGAGTAGTCTTCTCTTTAGTCTACTTTTGCTTCCTTCCCTGGGAGTTGGTCTCACCTCTCTTAGGAATACTTTACTAAAAATCGAACCAAACACCACTTCTTCTTCTCCATTTCGTAGCTTCTGCATCACAACTCATCCATGGAGACTCCCATTCATCAACCAAGTCATCAAGGAGTTTGGAGGAAGGCCATCAGCTAGTGTTGTGAAAATCAATAGAAATTGTGATATACAGCAGAATGGAAAGTTTAATCAACACTTAAAAACAACACTAAGCTTTGTGATTGAAACTTGAGATTAACACATCAAAAATTAAAATGGAACCAACACCATAAGTAAAGCTTTTTTGTATGTTGAAAATACAAGCCTAAACACATAATCTCTATATAAAAAGTCAAACACAACATTATACCTAGATGAACAGTGCACAAGCCAAGACTAATGAACCAAAGAAGAAGAAACCACTAAACACAACAAGTTGGAACCCAATAAAATACTAAACATAATAAGATAATATTAAACTTAGATGGAAAGATTTTTAAAACAAGTTGAAATCAAAACTTAAACTGGTCATTCAAAGCACAAACATCACATTAGTTAGATCATTAATCAAGGTTTTCAGTTTGCATAATCTTAGAACAATGACAAGTTAAACATTTAGCTAAAATGAAACATATATTCAATATTAAAACTGCAAAAAAATGTTAATATATAAGAGTTTTGGTAAATTCTCCAATCTAACTGAGACACAAGCTTAAGTACATTGCTAGCTCTTGAAAAACACCATGGAGCTCTTGAGAAACACAACACTAAGATTTCCCCTGTTCTAAGGTTCTAAAATTACAATACTAAAAGAAGAAACTCGTTTCTTTTCCCTCTTTCCTCTTAATATAATTGTTGCACCCAATAAAAAATAACATCCTTTGAAAATTCCAACAAGGGTTGACAAAAGCTACTTTTCCTTTTCGTATGAGTGTGTTTGTTGTTACTACTAATTTATGATTGTAATTTTGTTTTGTTTGCTGACTTGGCATGGCCGAGTGTATTGCCATACTTGCTCAACTTCCTTGGGTCATTCTTAATGTAGCTCATTTTGCACATTAGACTGAGAGGAGTATGCCCTAACTTTGTTAATTGCACCAGGTTTTAAAGAAAAGTTTAAGTTGTTTATACCCCTTGCAAATGCCTCCAACTTCCAACATGAACTGCAATAAGACAAAAGCTGCAAAAATTATGCTCTAACACTCACATTAAAGCTCATGGGTCTATAATCTGATGCAACAAAGCTCAACTCAATTGTATATTTGTGGAGAAAATTATGAGAAAAAGAATCAGCAATGGTCAAGGCATAAAAACTCTTAAGTTTCAGTTGTAAAACATATTTGTTATGCTATATTTCCAAAAACTCCCATATTTCCTAAAAAGTGCAAAAACTAAGCTAGGAATGAAAGATAAAAGAGATAAAAATACTAAGAAAGTGCAATAAGCCTAGATATAAGAGTCTAGAAATTGAGTTTTCAGAGAGCTAGTAAGGAAGAAAGCTTAAAGAGGAGAAGTAGTTAAGGAGAGTGGTTAAAGAAGAAGAAAAAGGATAGTTTGAAAAAGAGCCAAAGATCTTTTAAAAGAAGGAAAATCAAGCTAAGGTTGAGTAGAGCAAGAAGACCAAAATATTACAATTTGCAATCTCAAAGGGAGCTTTCAGTTTTCAAAGTTTTTTGTGGTGTGTTGTTTCTATGGTAAACCATAATCGAAAGATGTATAAGTTTTGATGTTTTTGTTAATAAAAACAATTGGTTTTATTCACAATTGTATTGTGTACTAAAAGTTTTCTATTATATGCTTTGATATGTAATCTATACTAAAATTGCTCTATAATGTATTGCTTAAAGATCATATCAACTTGATATGATTTGATATAATGAGAATTTAGTATTAAGTTTAACATTTTAACAACCTATCAAACTTGTGCTTCATTATATATTGTAAAGTTTGCATGGTGTTAGACAAAAGTTTAATAACCCATGATTTTTATTAAGTGCTAAAAACAACAAAGTATAAAACATGGCCACGCTTTGTCCGTAAGAGGAAAGTCTCTTGTTCAACAACAACTCATGTAAAACACTATGTTGTTTATTTTTATGTCGATAAGCAATGTATTCTATTCAAATGATATGCTCATGGTCCTAAGTTAACATAGTAGTTCATGAATATTTGCATGCTTATTCTATGTTGCGAGAAAATTTCGTTTCTGTTTGACCAAGCCTATCCATAAAAACATTTTTCATATCAATGATCTCTTAGAAAATGAGTTAAAGTTGTTTTGTTTCAACAACTCCCTATCACATGGTTTGTTAACTATTGAAAAGTCTATCTACTTTGTACGACTCCGTGTTTCACACAATTTCAAGTAAAGGCACTTTGTCCAAAGATAAATAAGTATATCTAACTATTTTGATGTTGCTTAAAGAAGATGAGAGCATTTAAGGTGTACATGGAGCACATTTAGTGCATCTTTTACATCAAAGCTCTCATACAAAAAGGGAGGTGTTCAAGTGAGTTAAAATTTGGCCAAAATATTTTTTGTGCCCTAATAACTTTATAAGAACATTTCTATGTTCATTTACTAATCTAGAAGAGATATCTTAAACCTTGCAAACGTTAAAAGGCGTTACCCTACTCTAGTGAGCAACCTATTGATCACACCTAAGATAATCATTGTCTTGGATAGGAATAGTTGTGTTAAAGAATACTCGATTTTTAGGTAGGAATGGTTGGGTGATAAAAAGAATACTTGATGTGTTAACCAAGATTGACTACTTTCCGAAACAATACTCGTACAAGTTAGTCAAGAGTAGCTAGAAGGCGAAACAATATTCATGTTGTATCTTGCGGCGTTAGTTTGCTTAATAAAACTAAATCAATTAATAAGAATTGAACATAATCTATACTATCATATCAACTAGTATAAAAACATCTTGAGTAATTTTTTCCCTTCCTTATGATGTTACATTACATTTATAACACCTGCCCTAACTTAAGATGAAGGAATTTTCGAAATCCGCGTTTGAAAAGTTTTTTTATAGTTGTCAAACTTAAAACTAGCACATAAACAAATACTATAAGCAATATTTGCAAAATTTACAACAAATTTCTAAAACACAATTGAACGTCCTATCTTTTTTTGATCATTACCTTACACTATTGTCTTGTAAGGATGAAGTAGAATGTCAATTAAATAATGTTTAAGGGTAGTTTCTAAAAATATTTCTAAAATATAGCAAATAATTGTGGCTTATGCGCTCAATGTTTTTCGATCTTTGATCAGTAGTTGATTTCTATAACTTGTTTCTTACGAATTTTATAAACTATGTAGAATATAGTGGTAGAGAATATTCTTTTTTCACCAATTTTAAATATTAGAAATACAGTACATGTTATATTTAAAAAATTCCCCATTCTGCGGATAAATGTGCCATTTGATTTCTCGCTTTTACTATACGTACAGAGAGGTAAAAGTTTCTAAACTTTGTTCCTCTGACTTTCTTTGTAAGGTATTGTCTTATGTGTTATACACATTCTTTAAGATGTAAGAGATGACAAACTACTCCATTTCATTTCTGCATAGATGATTTGTATATAACTATTAAATTGAATAAAGATGTATTGCTATAACAGACTATATAATATCGTACATATACAATTTTTTACCTCTTATGATCATTTTTTTCTTTTCCCAATGATGGCTAACTCCTTGATCATGAGAAATTGTAGAATGCACAAATACGAAAACAAAAACAAAAATAGATGAGTATGTGATCGAAACTTCCGTTTTAAAATTTGTTGATATCTTATCCTTTTTACCAAAATATTATTAATATTGCCATAGTAGCTATCAATATTATCAAGTAAGTGCCTCTTTCTAAGGTCCACAAAATCCCTTTTGGCCAATAGAAAAAAAAGGAGTTTTTTTATTTCGTATTTCGCAACAATGGAAATGACATAAATATAGTACCCAAATTTATTTGCATTAAAAGAAAAATCAGTTAATATTAGCGCGCGCGCACAGACACACACATATATATATATATATATATATATATATATATATATATATATATATATATATGAAAATGTTGCAAAATACGAAGAAATAAATGTGTTTATTTATTTGCAGTGAAAGAAAAAGCAGTGAAGTGAATGGAACAAATATTAAATTGCAGGATTGGGTTAGATAGCGAATTTTTCAGTTGATTGGACTCAGCAACTATTTTATGATCATAGATTTGCGGTCTCCCAGTAATGAATGGATAAATGATGAATTAAGAATGCGTTCCTACTTTAATGATGGCTAATAATACTATTTGCCATTCTATTCACAAAATACAGAAAAAAGGGAAGTAATTCTCTGAAGCTGAGTTTGCTCCAGCATTAGCATGTTGCAGACCTGCAAAAGAATTTGTGTTGCTGGCCGTGGCACTGGATGTGGCATGACCTCGCTTTGTCTCTCAACTCTTGAAATGCTCTCATCGTATCCACATCAAAGCCTCCAGCGAACTGCCACACGTAACAGCCCTTTAGATAACAGGCGTCAATTTTCTACCATTGTTGAAAATAAAATTTACCTGATGAACTCGGAATGCAAATCTAACTCCTTGGACAATAAGCTCTTCTTCTTCAGGCCCACCACCAACTGTCTCAAGCTCAGCAGAGACTCTCTTCATATACTTCATGGCCAATTTTACAGATGCCAACTTGATCTGCCACAATTTAACATTCATAGGTAAAATAAATGAAGGGAGCTATTCTTCTCACTTTGTAGTAAGAAAATTAGTACACAAATCTATTACGATGCAATCCTATTCCTTCCAGAATGCAAGATGCACATGCATATCACAATTTTACAATTTTACAATTTTACAGATTTCTATTGGCAAATAGAATTTACCTAAAATGATGAAGAAGACAAACATATAGACAGGGATTCCATGTGCTAGTGTTAGTGCAGATTAGCGCAAAAACAATTGAGGTCGACGAAGCCCTATCAGCAAAGATAACCTCTGCTTTGACATTTCGCTATCAGCTAGCTACTTTGTCTACATGCTATGTGGGGACATTAAATTTTATTAATGGAGGAGTCTATGCAAACTACACATCCACCATTTTTATTCAATGAGGACTATGGGCCAACACAACTCTTGCCCATCATCACGTGCTATTGCTATACTAACCTATTTGTATTATATATTAAACCTACAACTGAAGTTACTATCAAGCACAAATTTTTCTAATATAACTTGCATGGAAATTACCTGGCTCACATAACCACTGTCAAGCATCCAATCCACGGGTATTTGGAAGACTTTGTATCTCTTTGTTGCCGATTCTCCCATTCTTGAGATATTGTAAATCCCATGTTCTAATCTGTCATAATCATTTAAAATTTAAAATAAATGGCATTAAAGGGTGATCACATGAACATTTAATTCACCTTGAATAAGTAGAGATACTAATAGTTCTAATAATTTAAAACAAATTCACGCACTTCTCTAAGAGAGTCTGCATCTTTTTAAGAGCTGGACCACACAGCTGCCGAGGATCATCGCGGAAAGACGAAGCCTCAGATACTAACTTCTTCAGGTCACAATACCCAAACGCAGCTTCACGCAAAGCATCAGCCTTCTGCTCTGGCCAATCGAAGTGTTTCAGCACTGCCCTTTCGTCCACCTGAAACAACAAACAAAACCAGACAAATCACAAACGATATACAGCATATTTTCTTGCAAGTATCATGGAAGAAGGAACACAACAACATTAAAAAATAAAAATACCAAATAGGAGAGTTCGTCGTCAAGCCATTTGACAAAAGGCACTACATCTTCAATGTCCGTGAATGCTGCGCTCTCCACCTCTTTGATCAAGTATCGAATAAAGTCTCCTTGAGTTTCTACATCTGTTTTTATCTGTAAAAACAAAAAAAAAAAAAAATATTATTGACCTGAGATCAGACAGTATCAGAACTTTGGTTAAAGGAAAAAACTTTTATTAGCAACTAGTAGTTTAATATTACTAAGCTCTAACCAACTGAAGTAAATTCTTTGACTTAATTGACAACTATGGACTAGGGTTTCAGTAATTGAAGAATCTTTTCTTTCTTGTTTGACCAGGAACTCAACAAAATGCCATAATTTTAGACCATATTTACGACTATGGCCAACCAAATTCGAATCAGATTACTGTCTTATCTACGAAGAAATCCAATTCAAAATAAAGCAATAAAAGCGACTACACATGTCAGCAGACAGTGACACAATAAATGGCCAGTGGCAAACCGGTAATTACACCGCCAAATTCACGTGCACTTACAGCCAACAAGTGAGTGGAGCGGTTCTCGATCTCGCCGATCATATCGCGAGCATTCGCCGTCGCCGGCACCTCCGCGGCACCGCCAGACCCCGAGTCCCGCCTCGGATGTGAGTCCCTCCGCATCAACGAGTGGTAAAACTCCACCACCTCCGGCACTCTTCTTACCTTCGCTGGGGCCAACTTCCCAGCCTTCGCCGGAGGAGGCGGAGGCGGTGGCGGAGGGGCTGCCTTAGATGTAGGCTTCCTTGGTGGAGGAGGAGGTGGAGGAGGCGCAGCCTTAATCGGTGGAGGAGGCGCTGCCTTCATCATTGGTGGAGGAGGAGGTGGTGGCGGTGGCGGAATGGCTTGTTCAGTTTCGCCGTTATTGGAGGAACCGCTGGACGGTGATGAAGGAGAAGAAGACGAAGGTCTCGGTGGCGGGTTCGGAACACGAGGCGCGCGTGACCTCACGGAACTGGAGAGAACCGAGTCAGAGCAATCGGCGAGTTCCTCCGAGTTACACCGCGAGTGATGTGGCCTTTCCGTTTCGGCAGCCTCTCTTTTCAAAATCCCGCTTCCGAGATCCGACGCCGTTTTCTTCAAGCTTTTCATGACATTCGACCTCACCGAAACCTCCACCAACCTCTGCGAAGCTTCGTGCTCGTGCTCGTGGTCGTGCACGTGACTTTCTAATGTCTCTGCTCTGCTACTACTGCTACTGCTACATCCACTATACGACATCGTTTTCTTCATCTCTGCTATCTCATCTTCCAGCGCCTTTAGTTTCCTCTCGCTCTCTCTCCTCTCTTCTTCCACTCGAACCTTCAGCTCCTGCAACTCCTTCTTCAACCTCTCGTTCTCCACTTCCGTTTCCTCCGCTCTTCTTCTACTCCTTTCGATTTCAGTTTCCCTCGCGCTGATCTCGCTCTCCAGAACGGGGACAATGGCGATGGACTCTCTCAGCAGCTTGTGCTCCAGCAGCTCCGTCTTCAGCCGCGACTCGCTCTCCCGGAGCTCCTCCACTAGACGGAGTAGCTCCGCAACATCTGGCGGTCGCGGCTGCACCTGAGCGGAGGAGCGCGGGAAGTACGCGCCGAAGGAGCGAGAGAACGGGGACTTGTGGGACGAGGACTTCGCTGTAGACGGCGATGGAGGAGGCTGCTTCTTCTGCGGCGGAGGGGTGTGCGTGGCCGGTGCCGGTGACTTCTGGAACCCCATTGCTACCCTTACCTTGCCGGCAACCATGAGTGTGAGATTTAATTATTTATTTTTATTTAGTTTTTAAGATTGGAACTGGGAAGAGTTTTAAGCATGACAAAGACGACGTCGTTGTCTGAGTGTAGATAGACAGAGAAGAAGAGGAGGAATGGGGGTGATGTTGCAGAGGGAGAATAGAAATTGAGGCACAGTTAACGATGAACGGTCTTCTCTTCTTGGATGCTTTTTGAGGGAAAATGGAGGTATAAAATATTAAGGAGAGTAATTTTAAATTTTATTACAGACAACAATATAGAACAAGTTTGAAAAAAAAACGAGGTTGTCCAAGTGGGATCAGTGCCTAGGACATTTATTTTGGTTGCGTTTAGTCTGAAGGGAGAGTGAGTTGAGTCGGGAACGGTCGTCTAACGGTTGGTTTTGTGATTTTTGGTTTGGTATGTTCAATTTTATGTTTTTGTATGACGTTGGTAACGGTTTGATCTTAAACGAGTTTGAAGTGAGCAAGGCGAAAGTATCGTGATATATTGGCGAGTTATCGTGGTTGTTGCGTTTGGTCGTTTGTTTGTTTGCCGTTGGCGTTGTGCGAGTGAGGGTGGATGACGCACCTGCTGGTCTGGGAGATGGTATGGTGAAACTAAACAACTTCTCTTTTGTTCTTTTACAAAACTACCCGCTATTAAAATGCATTTAATGCTGGTTTTTAAGCCACTTTAAATATTTAAGTAACTTTAAATATACAGTTAAATAATGTAATTACCCTTATCTCCCCCATAGTTGTCGTTTGAATTTATTTTTTTAAAACAATTTTAAATAGGTTATTTATTGTTTTCTTTCTCTTCATTTAATGTTTACGCAATTTTCAATCAGAATAAAATTAGAAATAACGATATAATAGGGAAATAAGTATTGTGTCATCCTGAAATTTAAAAGCCCACCTATAAAAAGGAATACAATTTCATGACAATTAAGAGGTAGCATGGCAGTGGTATTTTGAAATTTAAAAAAAAAAATATTATTTTTTTAATATTATTCTTCACCTTTTTCTAGTTCATACGTTATATAACGACTCTTTTTCATTTTAAGAAACTAATATTCATGATAATCACATTTAAATATTATTTTTATTGGTAAAAAATCATATAAACAAAAGTTTTATTGGAAAGGTTTTGACAATAATTTTTCAAATTTAATGGATCAATAGTTCTGTAAAAACAACAGTTAAATAGCATCTCGTTAACGGCTTCTTAATTTTAATTTTTGAAGACTTAGTAATTTAAACATCTTTAGATAAAATATTAATTGTAAGTCTACGATTGCCATTGTGGGTATTTCATTTAATTTTATGAACCTATGATTAATAAGATTAATTTATTTAGTAAACAACTCATACATTTATAGTTCATCGCTTAACTAGTTATATGTATTATTAAATGATCATAAATGATATTAAATTTTATTAGAAAAATATTTATTACTTGAAAACATCCGTTAAAATATACGCCAAATTTTAAAAAATAGGGTTAAATAGTTATATTTTAAAATTAAAAAATTTAAATAAATTATCTCTTAATTAAAAATAGGATTAAATATGTTTTAGTCACTTACCTTTCACTGAAAAATTAAATTAGTTCCTCCGTCATAAAGTTTTAGTCCAATTTAGTTCTTCAACTTTAAAAATAGGTAGATTTATTTCTTTTAAATAAATTTTGTTAAGTTTATTTGACGTTTCAAACGTGTTTTTTAGTTGACATTGAAACATAAATGTGTCAAACAATGTAAACAACTCAAATGTTATCATCACACACGTATATAACGTCAAATCAACTTAAAAAAATTTGATTAAAAAATAATTAAATTTACGTATTTATAAAGTTGGAAGACTAAACTGGACCAAAGTTTAAAAGATAAACTAATTTTAATTTTCAATGAATAAAATCATATTTAACCCTTAAAAATAATGGTATAAACATTTTCAAAACAAACATTTTATAAATCATTCACACTTTCCAATATATTATGAATCACCCATTATTCTTTGTATAACATAATTATCTTTCTTAAAAAAAATTATTGAGACGCTCAACAACACTAATGATATTTTAAATATTAAATCGCTAAAATTATGATTAATGACTAGCTAATTAAAAATCAATAATATATGTCTTTATTTTTTATTTCTATTATACGGAAATATTTTCTTCAATTGTTTTTAGTTTAGCAGAAATGAAATATAGAGAAGCTATTAATCTAATTTGATATCAAATTAACAATTTAGATTAATTAACATTAATAAGGTGTATTCAGTTACTCCCTCATTAAATAAATAACATTTCTAGAAATGTGTGACATTAATTGGAAGTCAATTATCTTTGGTATTTTCTCCTCATTAATAAATGCATATAACATATAAGGGTTAAATATCTTTTTGGTCTTCAACTTATAATAAAAATTAGAATTTAGTCTCTCAACTATATAAATGTGTAGATTTAGTTCTTTTCACAAAATTTTATTAAGTTGATTTAACGTTTCAAACATATTTTATAATAGTATTTTAGTTTGTTTATACAATTTGGCACATTTTCACTTTAATATTAGCTGAGAAACGTGTTTGAAACGTCAAATAACTTAACAAATTTGATTTAAAGGACTAAATACATACATTTCTAAATATGGGGGACTAAATTGGTTCAAAGTTTTCAAGAGGAACTAATTTCAATCTTCACTAAAAGTTGGAGGACCAAATATTTAACCCGAAAAATAAAAGATGGAAGCCAATAAAACATAAACATATACATAGAATTATGTTTTTTTTTATGAATAAAGGTCAAAGTAGTATTTTTTTTTTGGAGTCAAGATATTGATTTTATGGTTATTTTTTGTCAACGTCGGTCTTCTTGGTCAATCTCAAGTTCTCAGTGTTGTCGGTCTTCTCAAAGTGCATTTACATAAGGTATTTCGACACTCAAGTTAATTTTTGGTATAAACTACATTTGTAATAAATGTAAATAAAAGAATCTCAATTACCTTACTTAGAACTTCTATCTATAGTGTTCTTAATGGGTTTTTTACCTTTTGATAGGCCTAATCATGGCCTAATTGCACCATAATCCTCATTACAAGAATAATTTGTTAGCTAGAAACGATAAATGGATCAATCGCATGTAGCAAGTGATAAATATCATTATCTCTTAAAAGACTTGTATAACACTATACAACTCTCACAATTCACAACTCAATTAGACAACAAAGTTCACAAAATGAAAACTCTTTTTGTATTTTTATCAGACATAAATTTAACATAGAGTATTTACAATTATCAAGATTAGATTTGATTCACTTTATTCTTATGCATTCACAACAATCTCAATTCCAATTCATACTAAAATCCTATTCCTAGTGACTTTAAGCCTATGATAACTAATGGGGACGTGACAATGAGCAAAGGCAAGGATCCACTTGAAGGACTTGGAAGACCTACGATAAGGGCTAAAGTAAGGAAAGCAAAGGAAGTTCTTCAACAAGTGTTGTCTGTAACATCCTAGCCAGATATTACTAATTTAAATAATTAAAATAGCAACGTCCCAGTCAACATCCAAAGGACAGTTGATCAACGTTTCCAAAGCTTAATTCCAGTGATGCAATGTCCCCAAATTCGTGCTTAATCATAATTATAAAATGCATGCTCAATCAATTTACATTCAATTTCATCCAATCACTCACCAGTTATAATCTGAAATCAGATTCACTCATCCCCAATCCCACGCATGAACCTTCACCCCCAATTATGCAATAAGTCATACAATTACCCTCCATCAGTAACCTTCCATACATTCAATCACAATGCAATTTATACAATCATACATATAGATTCAATTCAAGCCTTCCAAACATCACGAAACCCATAAGAAATTAGAAAATTGGCCAGTCTAGTTTGTGTCGCCTGGCAGATAGAACACAGTCACCAAGTGATTCATAGTAAAACCCAGAAAATTGGGTTCAGGAAGCATGCGTCGCATGGCGGGTCTTCAAAGCCGCCATGTAGTTTCTGGAAAACTTCTAGAAACATAAACAATCACGAAAAATTTGGTAGAATCAAAGGACCACATGCATTCCATTCATCACCAAATCATATAATTAAAATTAAAACACAAAATACAATTCTCCTAACCTGAAATCCTTGCTCAAGTTGAAACCCTTAGTCCCTTCTTGATCCCAAATACGTCCACTATAAGACCCAAGAAAATTTAAATAAATAAATAAATATTTATTTAATAAATGCGAGGGCTGAAGTCCCTAAGTTAATTAATGTGGAAAGAGAAGATAAGGAATAATATTAGCTCAAGTGGTTGAGAGTACTTGGTTACTATGAAAGGACTTGAGTTCGAGTCTTGTGGTGTTATATATTTATTTATTTTGTTTTTGCGTGGGAATAGGGTCTCGAAACTTAAAGTATAAGCACATGTGTGCGTAAAATATCAAGGAACATGGGATGGCTTAATGGTTGTGCTTATGCTTGGGAATTGAGTGAATATGCGTTTGAATCGTGGCTTATGCTAAATAAGTTTATTTTTACTAAAATTATTTTTTGGCATGGATGAGAAGGGTCAAAAACCCTAGCTGTCTGCAGAGAAGGCAAAAAGGCTGAGAAACCACCAAGTAATGGAGAATTGATGAACATTAATTTTCTCCTTAATTGATTTTTGTTTAGGGAAATTAAAGGAGAAATGATGAGGCTAAGAATGGAGGAGAGGGATGAGAGTAGTGCTTTTAGGAAGGTATTTTCGTGTGGCTACCAAAAGGGAGTTTTAGAACACTAAAAACAACACTAAGAAGAGTGTTAGAAGGCTGGAAGGAGTGCTCAAGGGCAGAGATCAAATGGTAAATCAATTGTGGGACAATGAAGGATTCTAAGAGCACTTTTGAAGCAAGAAATTCAAGTTAGGGGAGCTGCTCTATTTGTTATATTAAATTGTATTATTTTACGTGGTATGTTGTATGATTAGGTGACTTTTCTGCATTAAAATTCTATTGATTTTAAGTTTCTGGAAATTCCTAGAAATTGCCTGGCAGCTTTGAAGGCTCGCCAAGCGATGCATGAGCGTGATACCTATTTCTGGGTTTTTTTAGATGAATCGTCGGGCGGCACGGGTGCTTCTGCCAGGCGACACAAATAGTAGTGGGGTTTCTGTGATTTTTTATGGACTTCATGATATTTTGGGTTGTTGCGAAAGTATTATATGCATGTTGAATGAGTGATCTTGTATAATTGTTGATCATTATTGTGTTTTATGATTATGGAGATAATTGGGGGCTAGGTTTCATGTGGGGCTTGCGAAGGAATAACCATGATATGTGTATGATTTATGATATGATGCATACAAATAATCCGAATTGAATAAATATGATATGTGCACAATATAATTATGTCAAGACGAATGCTAGAATTGTTGATTTGGGGTTTTAGGGTTTACGCAGGTGTAGAAAAATCTGGGATTTTTCCATAATTGTATGCACCGCTTGATGACGCATGAATTGCCGCCAAGCGACTCATATTAAAACAACCTAGTTTCTAGGGTTTGTTAAGAACCGCCTGGTGGTAAAGAACTATCGCCAGGCGACGCGTGTGGTGTTTTATTCACGAAAAATGCTACTTTTCGTGTTTTCACAGAGCAGGTATCGCCGGGCGCTAACTTTTGGGCGCTAGGCGCCACCATTTTTCTAGTTTGCGCAGTTTTCGTAAAACTGTGTTTCCCAATTCGTTAACCGTCCGATTTAGATGAAATTTTGACAAATGGTACATAACATGTTGTTCTTCACTTTGAATGGTGGAGATTTGATTTGAAGGTCAGTAGCTAGAGATATATGTTACTCATGATTTCTGGCTTGGAAGTCTTTAAAATGAATGAATAAACTCTTGATAATTTCAAGTAACTATTAATGTGGCATGAGTTGGAAGCATGCTTGAGTTATGTAAGTCTCTATGAATTTGAATGTTCCTTTAGGTTAGTCACATATTGAGAATTGGTTTATTGGTGAATGCATATGTATCAATATAAATTAAATTATTGCATAAGAGGTGTAAAGTGCTATATCAATTTGCATTGGTGCATAGAATCATGTACTTAAGTTGTTAGAGGGTTATTGTTTTACATTTGATTTGGGCATGCGTTATTCATAGGTTGAAATTGAATGCTAGCATGGATTTAAATGGTGGACTATATATATGAATATATAGGGATTGATGCATGTGATATGTGGTGAATTCTATTAATAATTGAGTAATAGTATGATCTCAACTGTGTGAACCCATTGGGTATATGAATGTGTTCAATTGTGATTCAGTCATGCTAATATGACTGGATAAGTGTGGTTGATGTTTTGGATTTCTTGTGGATTGTTGGGTTCATTGAGAACCTATCCAAAGTGTCAAAAACCAGTAGTCTTAACTCTACTGGTATGGCGCCTAGCAGCGCGGGGCGAGTCGTTAGGCGATAGCGGCCAAACAGAGGCCACTGGGATCGTGTGGCGCCTAGCGACAAGGGTGGTTCTGCTAGGCGACTATTGTCAGACAATGCCATAATGCCCTCTCAAATTTTTTGCAATGTCATTCTTCAGTGATATTCTATTAGTAGAACCTCACCAACTATTCAAATTGGTCCACGTAAGCCTGCATAGACATATTACCCTACTGTAGCGTGAGGAATTTAGCCTCTCTGTCATGCTTAGCAATGTTTGGAAAGTATTTATCTAAGAATCTTGTCTTAAAATTTGTCTAGTTCACCTCTTCCTCTTGGGTCTGCATCTGTTGTTACATTCCCACCCACCAGTACTTTGCATCAGCTACTAGAACAAAGGTAGCATAAGTGAGCTTCTATGCCTCTATACAAGCAATCACTCGAAAGATTTTCTCACACTCCCTAATCCACACATCAGCGTCATCAGGAGTGGCCTCGCCATTGATCTTGGCCAGCTTATGTCTTATAAAGTCATCTTTGTAGCCATTCTGGTGCGGGCTATGGGAACACCACTGGTTGTGGCTGCATGGCATCAACCAGACAGTGGATCGCTTAAGCAATCTCATATGCTGAGTTATTAGCACTGAATCTGGCTCTCTTGCGTGCCAATTCCTAATTCTAAAATACATTTTACCAAAACATGATTACGATCAAGCGAAAGCATTAACAACAATCATATTACTAGAGACTCATTCAAAGAGACTCTACAATCCAATCAATTCACAAAAGTCTCGCAACTGAAACATGTCAAGCTCACTCCCCAAAGCCCCAAAAAAATCTTATTGAAATCAAATGCTCTGATACCAAATGTAACACCCTAAGCCAATATTACTTGATAAAGCCAAATATATAATTAAAATAAAATATCATATCTGATACCATTCCCAAGCACGGGAAAATTTAAACTTTAATCACATATAAAGTACCAGTACTTCATAATTTATTTCATTACAATCCAAAATCCAAAGCCCAAATGAAAGGAAATTATAAAATAACTAAAACATGTTCTAAAACAAAATCCCAATAGTTAGCCCTCGCTCTGTGTCTATGCATTGCCATCCTCACCTAGAATCATATATGCTCTCATGTGACAAGTCACACGATCATTGCCACTACACTATCGCTTTGCATAGTCTTAAGCGCCGCCAGGTGAAGTTACAGCGCAGACCGCCTAACGGTTCCAATATACCGCTAGGCACCACACGCTCTAAGGGCTTCCCTGGGTAACCTATCGCTTGATGGTCCAATCAGTACCGCTAGGTGCTATACTAGTAGCATGACAACTTCTGGTTTAGCACTCCAATGCAGGTTTTGACACCTCAAACAACCCAGGCACAGGTCCAGACTACCAAGTTACAACTCCACACATTGCACATGATTCAAATTTTTACATTATCACATATCATATACATTAATCACATATATTCACCTATACTCAACAATTTAGAACCATGCTAACATTCAAATTCATCTAAGAACAACACATGCTCATGGAAATGTAAAACAACAACACGCAAATTTTTGTCCTAATTATAGACACCTTCGCTGTTGGAAAAAAATTTCCACACAAACTTCTTTCTCAAATCTTCCCGATAATCTATAGGAGTCATATGATTATAAAACCTTAGTATAATCCTCAAGAAGAAAAGGAAAATCTCTTAACTTCACTATTTTGTAAGATGCTCTACCAAGCTTCATCACCAAAAATATCAAAGTGAACTACTTCAAATGATGATAAGGATTATCATCAGGTTTGCCACAAAATTTTGGGTTGTTGAATGAAAGTAGCTTTTAATTCAAAATTAACATCCCTATTAGCCTATAAAGCTTGACTGCATATGAGTAGACAATCAACACTTGAAGTAGCTGACTTTCTTAGTGTTTTTTCATTCTCCATATCTATTATTTTTAACATAAAAAGAAAATTCCAAGAAAACAATGGTTATAGTAACTACTAAACTAAATTTACCTAAACTAATGAACTAACAAAATCACACTGACACACAACACCCATACATTGTCATATCCTTGGTAACGACACTATTTTATAAACGTTTAGTCGCTAAGAATTTATGCAAATATTATTTGCCCTCTTAATATAGCATAGTGAAAACCAAGAATCAATCTAAGGAGAGAACCCTAATATTAAGTGAATATGAGTGTGTGAAATAAGATTTGAAGCAAATCTATTCAACTATAACTAAACTAATTAAAAAATATAAAATGAAGCATGAACCTACTTCTACCTCTACAAAATTAACTAAAACAAAATGTTCTTGCAGAGAACAAACAAGATGAGTTAGGCACAAGCATCACTTTACCATGTAGTCCGTTATCTCCTCAGTTAGCCTCTTCCCGGTTGATACATGTCAACTTGGACCCAGGAGGGGTTACCTGCAGAAGAGTCTTCGAAGCTCAAGTAAGTCAAAACTCTCAGAAGGTCAAATCAGTGATTAATGAATGCGTACCTTTAATTACTGGGGTCCACACGTATTTATAGAGCATTAATGATGTCTGGTTATCTTGTGGGTCGGACCTTGACTTGGGCTCTAGCTTGGGCTGTGAGTGGGCCTGGGCCCTAACCGAGGCCTTTAAGGCCTATCGAACGCGGGGGCTTCCATTTTACTAAGTCTTCGAGAGCGGTCTGATCCGTTTACTTCTTGACTTGTCAGATGCCGTCCTTGGCCGCACACTGTCCTAGGTTGACTGCTTTGTTGTTACCTTAGTCCTTATTCAGTTATGAGTTTGATTCCATGGTGGCCCAAGTCGTGTACTTGGGTTGTTTCCGGCATGTGCGTGAGAGTTGTCATTTATATGGTCAAGTTGACCAGGTCCGATACAAGTTAGGCTGACTCGGAATAGGCTGAATACTTGGCTGCCTTGATGCATTGTTTACTTATCTGGTTGGGTTTGGTTAGGTGTGATACACCAATCCCCAGCCTTGTCCGATATGAGTTGTCGGTCAAGGGTGATATGTGAGAGTTGTCATTTATATGGTCAAGTTGACCAGGTCTGATACAAGTTAGGCTGACTCGGAATAGGCTGAATACTTGGCTGTCTTGATGCATTGTTTACTTATCTGGTTGGGTTTGGTTAGCTGTGGTACACAAAAACTATATCAAACTATGCACATATGTGATTCTAACTTCGAATTTCCTAATTTGATGGATAAAATGTTGTTATGAATGAATGGAATGCATAAATGGATGTATTAGATGACGTTTTGAGCTTTGAAATGGAATGAATTGATGCAAAAATAAGAAAATTGAAATTTTTTGTTAAAAGTCCTCAATGAAAACCTATCTAACCTAAGTGTTTGACAAAATTCCTAAATGAACTAGAATATGGTTTTTGCAATGCAGTTATCCTAAACATGAGTTAAACATTTAAACTAAATCAAATATGCATTTGAAACTGAATGGAAGCCATTGGAACTAAAAATTGCAAGACAAAGCAATTCTAATATTGAGCAACGAAGAGCTCACGAGTGAATGTGCAGGACAAGTTCAAAAATGCTCATGGAATGAATCTAACTACAAATTGATCATACAAAAGAGTTCTAATCAACATCAATTGAATACAAAAATTGAAATGAAGCAAAAATATTGAGTAAATCACTAAATAGAAAAATTTGATAACCTAAATAATGAAAATAATTGTCACAAACATAATTTAACTATCAAATTTGATTTTATAGTTTTTGTGTTTAATTTGCGAAGTGGAAATGTGCACATATTAAACTAAGTGAAAAATAAATGTAATAAGTGAAAATAACACATTCAAATGTATAGAGAAAGAAACTTCAATTGAAAATAAGAGAAATTACCATGAACACAGTTGACGAAGTCAGTAATAGTGGTTTAAATCGATTGGATTAGTTTTGCTCTCACTTGATCAAGGCTCTCTATGTAGACACTTGATCTGAATTAGTTACTTTGCAATCTTTGGAATTGAGCATGGTTCTACACTCAATCTAGTGTTGAGAAGCAAGAATAAAACTCATGCAATCAATTCAAAATGAAACAAGAAATACATAAGTGAAATACGATAGAAACATGCAAAACTTGAAGAAACTTGGCACCATAGTGCGGTGTACAAGTGCTCTCCAAGTGTAGAGAAAATTCACCTAAAACAGAGAAATGAAACTAAGAAAACTGAAAAAAAAATTGTAGTTTGTGTCTCAAAAATCAACTTTTAATCTTTTATAATATGGATCTAATGACTAGAATTTGCTATATAATAATTGTATAAGTTGAATTTTACTGACTAATTAAACTAAGCTAAACACTTAATTGTGATGGGTGATTGATGCAGTTCAGCTTTCCTATTCAAAAGTAATGTTTAAAGTACCAAATGTGATTAGTATAATTGTCATTCTAGTTGGTTCATTTGAAAAATCAATAGCTCCAACATCTTGACAACAACAACATGTCTTCAACTTGACATTCCAGTTGTGCAAGTTATATGCCAACTACTTACTTTGATTTGGCAATAAACTCATGTAGCTTGTGGCTTAATTTCTTATGAGTGCTTTAGCCAATTCCCATTCAGCATAACTGCAAACTTTGCAAATCAGATTCTTCCTGCATCACCAAATATAAGTGTAGAATTAGAACATTATTCTACACACTAAAGCCATTTTAACAAAATCTAACCAAATGTGATCTAGAATTAAAACAAATCCACCTAAAATATATTACTCTTGATGATGAGTATGATCTTGAATGGTTGCGTCTCTATGAATGCTCCAAGATAAGAGTGAGCATATCCTTATGAGTTCTCCTAGACGTCTGAGATGATGTTTTAAGGCTAGTAGAGACACAGGTCATAGTGCCATAATCTACTGAATGATGTGTTCTGATGTATGTGATATTGATAATTCTTTGATTGCAATCTTAGTTATATTAGCTTACCATTGTGTTGTGGTTGTGGTTTCCACCTACAATGATTGTGATTTATCGCAGGAGTAGATGATGAGGCAGGTTTCGATGCATAGTAAGGATAGACGAGTAGAGAGTGGGATAAGTTTGGGATGTAAAGACTTTTGATGTTAAATTTTTATATTTTTCTTAATTTCAATGAAGATCTAAAGGTATCCATTTTAAGGTTTTTTTTAGATTTTCGAAGACGTTATTGTATACTTAAACATTAGATGACTAGCACTTGAACTCATTATGCTCATTAGGTGAGTTAAATATTTGTTCTATTAGAAGATATAAGCTTTATCCTATTAGACAACTCAAGATTTAACTATTAGATGGCCTGATTTAAACTATTAGACGAATAAAATCTTAAAGAAAAAGTTCTTTTAAAAAAAACATATTTTTGAGAGGTTTTACTAGAAATCATTTGTTGTTTACAAGTAAATGGCTTTGAAAGGGTATAGAAAAATTGGGATGTTACATTTAGCATTGTGATTTTGAGTAAAAAAACATAGATAGATAGTTGGACACACATACACACAAAATGAGCTAGTTTTTGTTTTAAGTCTTTCTCTCAATGATTCTAAGCGGTTCATAAGGTTTTCTATGTATTTTTTCATTCATGGATGAAGCAACAATTCTCGTAACTTAGTTTTATTCAGTGTTTTTCATACTATCCTCAATTTTCTTTACTTGTTACATACACTTTTCTATTCTTTTTTACTTATTTTCACACTGATTAAGTGCTTTTCTACAAGCTTATTTGCTAGTTGTTAATCTTTAGAGCTTGTTTTTTGCTTTCCCAGTTCAACTTGTCCATGAATCTCAACTATTAACTTGTGTTTTGTTCATTCCAGATATTATATTTGTTTTGCATTTTGTTGGAGGATTCATGGCTGAGTGCTTGTTTTGCTTATGACATATCTAATTTCGTCATTGTTTTCCTTAGTATGTTATTCCTACTATAGTAGTTGTTTTGGTTAGTTTTCATTTTTGTCCCACTCTATTGTTTCCAGTTTCTTCATTTGATTCATTTTCTTCTTTTTAATGTTCTTATTTTTAGTTTAGTTTAATAACATTCTTTTGTTGTTTTACATTCAATATATGTGTAACGTCCCATTTAATTTATAAGCGTAATTAAATAAACGCTACACATAGAGAGTATATCAACACAGTCCTGAGGTCTTTAACGTCGCCCCTACAAAACTAGGCACACCATGATGCCAACGGAAAAAGTTGAAAGGTCTAACAAAAGAAGTAGAGTACTAAGTAGAAAATAATACATGGGTCTAGGCCCTAAAGAAACCCATCAAGGAACAAGATCTAGTCTATGCGGACTATGCAGCGGAACTATCACCACTCTGTTATCCGCGGGTGTTCCTCGTATTTGCTCACACCAACAAGTTGATGATCATCGCAAGAGAGAGTACCACACAACAGAACACACAACAACAAAAGTAGGGTAAGCTAAAGCACAAAAGACTTCATCCATTCGATCAGATATAATTTCACAATATCATACAGTCAATTCAACCAAGCATGTTACGATATAGCCAGGTCGGATTCAGCGAATGCTTGCACTTGTGGTGGATACCTCTGCTCACCCCCGACCTATATGTCACAAGTGTTACGATGAAACAATTTCCCTCACCACAAGGTTAGCCCTTAATGAATTTCAGGCCTCCTGCTATTCTCACCACAGGAGTCAGTCCGTTCTATGTGAGACTAATTGACTCCTTAGAGTGTCAGGATAAGGCACCACCATGGGCACCCACTAACAAGGGCCATGGAATTACGTCCCGACCACTGAAGCGCAACCCTGAAAGTCTCACCTAGAGACCCCAAGGAATTATGCACTGACACAGACAAAATATGATCACACAGTCAAATAGTATTCACCATGCAAGGATATAACCAGTATGTCAACCTTTAAAGCCAATACCTTTCACGTTCCAGGTCCAACTCATTCCAACTCATCATAATCCATCCATGCACATAGGACCCAACTCATCTCGTTATCATGCCACTTTAATAATACCCATCTCATTTAGTTTACATGCCAATTTTCATACCAAACCCATCATCTATAATTCATGATTCATGCCAAGCATACATAATACTCCATTATATACATGTTTCTCATCATAACATTCATAACCAAACCAATGCCAATCATCCAAGAATAAACAAGCATCCAAACAATGTACTGCCTCGCCCAGCCCCTCGCTCAGGATGAAGGGTCTCGCTCAGGCAAGTCCCCTTCGCCTAGGCGAGGGCTCGAAAAAGCATCCAGAGAACAACGCAGGATCTCGCTTAGGCGAGACCCATCTCGCCTGGGCGAGATGCTCACTCGCTAAAAAATAATGAGTGGTTCTCCTGGGCGACCTCTCGCGTAATAGGGTTTAGGCGAGTCCCTATTCATCTCGCCTAGGCGAGACTGGCTCACTTGGGCGAGATTAGCAGGTCTCGCCACTGTTTTCCTGCAACAGTTACCCACGCCAGTCCAAACCACAGATATTCATACATTCACAGTTATAACAACATCACACCAGCCACATGACCTCAACACAACAGTTTCATAGCAAGACAGAAACGAAACACGAGAGTGAGCTAGAGCTTCCCTACCTGGAAGAAGTTAGCGGAGACCTCGACGACACGACAACGAGCACTGCAGCTCTATGTATGAACTAGAGAGCTAAAAAATCTTAAAATTGTGCAATCTTATAATTTTATAATTATTAATATATATTAGAATCTTATAATCTTAAACTATTATACTTTTATAATCTTATAATCTAATTTTTTTATAATCTTATAATATTATAATTTTATAATTTTAAAATCTTATAATTTTATAATTTTATAATATTATAAATTTATAATCTTATAATAGTATAATCTTATGAGGTACTAACTCAATATGTCGTTATGTACTCAATTGTGATCTGTGTGGTATTCCTTTAAGCCTAATGATTATTTTAAGTTAACGATCTTTTAGGATAGCGACCTTTTCACTAGTGCAGAATTGCATTTTTACCTCGCCTTATAGGCCTCGGTTGGTAAGGAACCGAAACATATAATGGCGCGGTAGCATTTTTGCAATTCCAAGCAACTTTTATGCTTCGGTTCAAGCAAAACCTGAAGCCAAAAGGTGTTATAGTCTTCGGTTCAAATAAAATCGGTGCCAAAGGTAACTTATATGCTTTGGTTGAACAGACCCAAAGCCAAAAACGTGGCTTGAAATTTAAAAAATGTCACTAGTCGTTACGTCTTTGGCCTCAGGTGGCACTGAACTGGGGCCAAATAGGGCTATATGCCTCAGTTATTAATTGAACTGAGGCCATAGAGTTTAATTAGGGCACAAAACAACGAACCCCTTTTCTTCTTCCTCGCGCGCGTTGCATCTCCCCCATCTCTCTCGCCTGCATCTCCTCCAAAACAAAAATTGTATTAAAAAAAACACTATATTAGGCCTCAGTTCATACCAGAACCGAGCAAAAAGCCTACATATGGCCTCAGGTCAAACCAAAACCGAGGCCAAAAGATGATCGAATTTTTAAAATTAATGGCACATATGGCCTCGGGTCAAGCCAAAATCGAGGTCAAAAGATGATCAAATTTTTTAAAAAATTAAAATTAATGGCACATATGGCTTCGGGTAGACTTGAACCAAAGCAGAAAGGTGGAGATATATGGCTTCGGGTAGACTTGAACTGAGGCAGAAGGGTGCTCTATGGCTTCGGTTCATAATCGAGGCCAAAAGCGTTCCCCTTTTGGTCTCGATGCTGAATATTGAAAACAATCGCTGCCAAAATCCTTTCCTGCACTGGTGTTTAGAATAGCGGCCAGTCTGGCTACTATGATATAGTTACCTTAAGTTAGCATCCTTTTAGGAGAGCGGCCAATATGACCATTATGGTACATTTACAATCTTATAAGTTTTGTAATCTTAAAATGTTATAATTTTGGAGTCTCATGATCTTTTAATCCTAAATATTATAATCTTATAATCTTGCAATGTTTTAATATTTTAATAATATAACCTTGTAATCTTATAATGATGTAATTTTGTAATTTTATAATTTAATATTATTGTAATCTTGTAAATTTTATAATTTTATAATCCTATAATTTTATAATTTTATAATTTCTTAAAGCTCTTATGCGAGTTTAGTAAAGTTATGATACATAAAGTTTTTACTGAAATTTGTTGGACTTCCAAAGTATTAAAATTGACTTGTCTGGCTATATGCTATAGAAGTTTTCAAAGCGCCAAATTTCTCAAATCAAATTTACATCCAAATTTTCATGAATAGAAATTTCGACAATAATCTCCTAATATTTTAATGTGATCAAGCTTGATTTTATGCAAGTTTGAGATAACCTAACCTTCGGTCTTAATTTTTTTTACCTCAAGTGCATGAATTTAATTAGGTCAACCAACTCCGATAAAACCTCATAATATATAACTAAAATGATAACAATACAAGTCAAATGGTCCAAGAAAGGTTTAATTAACAAGACCTCAAATTTATCTCACGAGCTTGGATAAAATAGTTAGGAGATCAATCTTATTTATGAAGTAGCAAGCAGACTCTAGAAAGATATTTTGAGTTGTGAGTTAAATATTTTAAGATATGAAATTAATAATTTGTTGAGAAAATATCTCCAATAAGATTTAAAATTTAGTTTTCAGATATTTTTCTAATAGCATTATATTTATTGTAGGTAATTAATTTTAATTGTAACTCAAGCATCATTTGGAAATACCCTGTACCTTTCTAAATCTTAATTTCCTTTAAGCATAAAAATTAGTTGGGCCAATTCCACTCCATTAAGACCATATGACCATAGCTAAAGTGATAGAAGAGATAAATAAAAACTTGGTCAAGACGCTTAAATTTATCTCATGAACTTGGATACACTTAAGTAATTAGATGATAAATTTCATTTTAAAACAAACAAACTCTAGAAGAATATTTTGGTTGACTTAATTATTTTAAGGTGTGAAATCAAAAATTCTTTGAGAATGTATGTTTCAATATTTAAAATCTATTTTTCAAATATTTTCCTAATAATAATAATTTTATTATGGGTAATTAATTTTTAGTGTAATTTCTAATATACAATACGAAAGAAAGGCTTCCTCATAAATGGATAATTTCATAAAGTGAAGAATAAGGCTTAATTCTCTCCCATCAAAGAAATGATTACAAAGAAAACTTAAAGCAATATCGCAAGAAAGAATAATGTAATTTTTGTACCTAAGGCTATCGAACACCCCCAACCAAACGACTCAAGGATAAGTTGCCGAAGGCCGGCCGTTACAAGTGGATGATCTAAGTCATGACGCGTTGATGTGACAATTTCTCTAGAGTGATTTTAGAAGCTCCACAACCAAACGGTCCTAAAGACAAGTAGCCGAAGGCTGCTCGCAACAGTCAGTCGACTCTAGTAATATGTAATTGAAAATCACATTAAGATCCTTCTTAATGTGAACATTAACGACATCGACCATATTTGTCAGTCTCATCCGACTATTTGGGCACAAAGACACAGTCGGTCAGAGCACGGACGCTCAACATAGTCAGTCGGGTAGAGCCAAAAAGATAAGGTATGTAATTAAAGTAAAATAGGTCAGTAATCAAGTTTAAAAAGCAATTGGGCATTAAGGAAGCCTTAATCACGAGCCCGTATAAAAAATTATAAATAGGATCTCAAGGTAAGTTTGTGAGAACATTTACTTCGCACTTAGTACAACATTAATTTTTTATCCCGAACAACTTGAACTGACTTAAACATCAGAGCCCAATTGATAGGTGTCCCGATCGTTTGGAAAACCGAATGAGAGAAGGAGAAAGAACACCGAACATGAGGAAAATAGAGAAATCGAGTGACATCAGAGAAAAAGGAGACTAAGTGTTTTAGATAAGTGCTCAGCCCCTATACCCGCAACGGTCTTCATACATTATCTCTTAGCTTCCTTGTCTTTATATATATATATATATATATATATATATATATATATATATATATATGTGTGTGTGTGTGTGTGTGTACTAAGAATATGATCTTTTTCTTGTGTGATCTTCAAAGATAATAGGAATCTTTGAACAAATATAGGCTTGATATTGCGTTACTAATGGATTAGTGTTGATGATCATATTTTCATTCTTTTTTAGAACATTTAATTCTAACCTTTTGGATTATAATTGAGACTAAATTCACTATTTTAATTGGAATTTGTCAAATTAGGGTTAATAGAGCTTCAACTAAAATCTATGATCCTGACTATTTTTGGGTACTCAGAGAAGTTCCCACCTATTCTTCCAAGTTTACCTCTAAGGAAAAAATTGAGAAATTTATTTCATCTTTTATAATATGTTATGATGACATGACTGAGTTCATCATAGTTAAAGCATGTCTTTCGAGAATAATATTTATCTAAAATAGAAAAAACATGGTGTGAATTTGGTTTTTGCGTATGATTTTTTCTTTAAGGAACTCAACATTCTCTTTCCCTTGTCTGCTTTTGAGTGTAGGATGTTGTTAGCCCAGCTTATAGTTAACTTCATCCTAATAGCTAGACCTTCTTGGAGACCTTTCAAATATTATGCCACTATCTTCAAATTTCCCTAACCGTTAACAAGTTCACTTACTTTTACCCATCGAAGCATGGTCCGTAAGTTAGTTGGTTATCGATAAATGGTGCTCAACAAAATTTAGATTCTCTGCTGGATTTTTCTGTGTTATTTCTCTACTGTGCCTCTATAACACATTAGTTACTACTCATTTTAATATTTTAAAATATATTAAAAAGATAGTTAAAATATTAATACAGTATATTTTTAATATTCAGCAGACACCAAAAAAAACCTGTGCTCATGGTCCTCCTTCCTCTATCTATGTCTCCTCATTTAAAAACTTCAAAAGTAAAATTTTCAAATTAAAGTTCTCTCTTCAAGATCCCACCAAAAACTTATATTTTTATCCCGATCATACTCTTTTGTTTCGCTTTTATTGGTAATTAAAGGTCCGAGAAGTACAAATCGAGGATCGGGTGGTGCCAAGGATATGGTAGAAATTGAAATTTTAAAGAACCTTCTAAGATTGTCCAGCGGTAAAGGTCTCCTTAGCATGGCTCTTGTGGAGGATCCCATTTCTCTCTTTTTGGCTGACCTATCCTGGGTTTATTAAAATATTGTTCTTCATGCAAATATCATAGGGACAATTTTTTTTACAAGAAGTTATGTGCCAAGTTAGGTGCTTCCAATTGGCTCAACTAACCATGTTGTCATCCTACTAGCTAGCTCCAGTTTCTATAACACCTACTTGATGGGACAATCAACTCACAAAATAATATGGAATCTTCAAAAATAGTTTTGAAGTCTCCTTAGCAGAGAAAATAAATGTCAAAATCAGCTTCTCAATAACCTAGTAATTGTAGTTTTTAACTAGTAAAATAAACATGACTTTGCATTGCATTGTGGCTTCTTCATAAATGAGCACCAAACACATACAGTAATAATGTTAGAGTTGTGCGGAGGAGTCACCATGTTGGACATCAAGTTCTTACTAGAAAGAAAAAAACTGGTTTGTCTAACAAATCAAATTGTAATTTTGAGAACTTATCACCAAGTTTGTTGAAGATGATGAGGAAAGATCTAGCTGCAGTAGATTCTTCAAAACTCAAGTAAGTAAGAAAAAAAAAAAAAAATCTTTTTACAAGTGAGTATTTAAATGAGTCTTTTTGTACGGACTTAAAGTATTCAAATAAATAGGAGATATGATTCATGTTGAATATTTACCATTGAATCAATTATTATGTTATTTGTGTATAAATATCCAAATTGCATTGCATCCTATTTAATTGGATTTATATTATTTTATTATAAATACATGTATCCATGATCTCAAATACAGGTATTATAATATATTAGCAACCATGTTTCAATAGTACAATTAATAATTTACTTTTCATTAATTAAATTATAATCTGTCTTAAAACATAATCTAGTCCAAACATGCCATAATTTGGACACCCCATTATTGCTTTGAGAATATATAGAATCTGATTGTTGGATTTTATATTTCCAAGAACTAAAATAAATATTTGAGGTAATTGACATTGGGTTTTCAAAATCGTGTTAAAATAAGATTTATGAACCTAAAAAAAACGGAATAGCCTATTGTAGTAGGTGAGAGGCCAAATGGTAGTGAACAATAATATCTTGCCATTTCGAAAGAGAAAAGAATAAGACAAAGAGTAGAGTTGTTTTCACAGTTGAACCTTTTTGGTTTGGACTTGCCAATTGCAGCAGCAATGTCTGGTTGGAAATTTTCGTCATGTTTCCATAACAAAGCATTTGACATAAGAAACATCTTAGAGTCTGCCTTTGGTAATTTTAGTTTTGTTTTTCAACCACCAATACTATTTGGTGAGCACTTGTGTTACAATTTATCATGTGATGCTTTGGAATTACACTGCCATGTTACATCATTCTCAGTGCATGCACGTAATTGAACACTCAGCACCTATCATACACAACATCTTTTCTATCTTCTTGTTACGCCACCTTTTATTTATTTATTTATTTATTTATTTATAT
>Ga0214544_1000466_pt1 | contig 73395 bp, 44 predicted proteins | sample CNSS3metaG_FD_160074 | JGI IMG/M metagenome (GOLD analysis project Ga0214544, IMG submission 160074) | Root nodule microbial communities from cowpea collected in UCLA plant growth center, Los Angeles, California, USA - CNSS3 | ecosystem: Host-associated > Plants > Roots > Nodule | place: USA... | reverse complement strand
TCTCTCCATGTTGGCACGACTTCAGCTTATTTTAATCAAATTCGCCTTAATTTGGCACGACTTCTTCAAGATGAAATCATACCATTTTCTCACGACTTACCTCTGCCGGGAATTAAAAAAAAAAAACTGCACCATTTTAGGAAATTGGAAAAAAAATTGCACTAGTTTGGGAAAAAAACCTACCAGGACAATATTTTTTAGTCTAAGACTAGAGACAAGGTAAAAGATTTTAATGTATAGACTGAATAATAAAAAGTAGGAGTTAAAAGTAATAACTATTTTTTTTTATTAAAATTTGTGATTCTTATTCTATTTTGCACTTGGATATTTATAGATTTTTTAATATAAATTTATTTTAAATATGTCAATCCTAGTTATACTATTGTAGAAGACTTTTATAGTGACATCTATATTAACCTTTTGTGATTTTGAAGATATATCCACATCTTATTATTGCATATATATATATATATATATATATATATATATATATATATATATAATAAGATTCCTATGATTATTTCCAAGTAAAATGCTAAAACTAAAATCTCTTATATTACATATTTCTTCTTGCATCATTTTGGAATTGGTAACGTATTTACATAGTTGTTTTTACCATTTGTTTTTTAGTATTCATACTAACATCCTTTTGTGATGATTAAAACAAAAAGGTAAAAGCTAAAAAATCAATTATCATTAAGTACAATTTATGTTTTTTCGCTTTTTTTTAATTGGATAGTTCATAATTCTTAATATATTTTGTTAACAAGGTTTCAATAATATCTTTACATTGTTGTTTTTATTTGGACTTTATGATGCTATATTCATTCATATGTTATTTTATAGTAAAGTTTGTGCTTCTGAAAGTTATATTATAGGTTTGTTTTATTCATCTATAACTTATATGTTGATTTAATCATTATAATGATAACGTTTTAACTGTATTTATAAAAATAAAATTAAAACTTGTTCATAATTAGATTTTTATTGTCTTAGTAAAGTTTGCGCAGTTGTATTTATATTACGAGACTCTATTTCTTGACATACATATTAGTATATATAGAATATTTTAGAAGAATGTGTTAAAAGATGTGATGAGGTTTCAGCTAATAACAGTAGTATTGGATGACCATAACAAAATGTATATTTTTATATATATATATATATATATATATATATATATATATATATATATATATATATATATATATTTTGATATTTTTATTCATTTTGTTTGAATGATCTTTAATTCACAATTTTCATCATCTTTCGGTTAAGTTCAAATATGTTTTTGGTTGTTTAATTTTTAATAAAAATATAAATTAATATATCTTAAAAATTTTGAATTATTTTAGTTTTTTAATTTTATAAATGTTTAGATTTAATCTCTTAATCAGATCTGATTAAATTTAGTCAATGTTTCAAATACATATTTTTATAGTATTTTAGTTTGATGTAAGATTATTAGATTGATTAAAGATTTTAAATATGGATTAATTCTATTTTTCACTAAAAGTTAAACTATCACGACCATACACATATTTAACTCCTTCAATTATTTATTTTAACTTTTTTTAATAATATGATATAATAGTTTAAGAATGATCGAAATGATTGGTTAAAAAAGAGTGACTCAAAAATATCATCATCTATATATTATAAAAGAATTGAATCAATTATTTTCACCACATAAATACTGACAACTAAGCCGGTTTTTTCCTTAAAAAAAGATTAAGCCAATTTAAAAAAATAGGAGATAAACATTTCAACACTAAAGTAAAAAAATAAAGTTATTTGTGACTAAACACTTTATTTTAAAATTCGTTTAAAACTAAAAGCTCAGAACAACAAAACTATTCCACCTGATAAATAAGATAAGTAATCGACTGCTCATATTTTTTTCAAGAGTAAATGTTGATATTTTTTTTTTTTTTTAACGAATGGGATTCTGTGAATAGAATCTTAAAAAATATAATTTGGTTCTTAGTAGTATAAGATAACAATAAGATATTTCTTAATTTAGCGTGAAATTGATTTTTAAATAATATATTTTAATGATAAAATGATCTGTAATTAACAACAAAATATAATAACTGCTTATTTTAATTACAAAATTTGTATGACTAAGAACATAATTATTCAAACGATAATAAGTAGTCGAGTGAGATATTCAAGTTATAGTATAAAAAAATATTTTAAAAAATATTTTATATTCTCAAAGACTACTACTGGTTTACAGATATGAAAATTTAAAATGATATTTTATCTATCTTTAACTTAATTTTATGTGTTATTGAGTACAATTTTATTTATTTAGTGTATATAATTAGTTTTCATATATAAAAGTATTTCATTTTAATTCTTTCACATACATTTTTTAAACTCCTAAAAGATTATAGATAATTAAAATAATATTATAGAAGCTACAAAGTTAAAAGCTAATTCGTGTCAAGATTAAAATGAAATACTTTAACTGTATACATTTAAAGACAATTCTTTATATTGAAAAGCAATTAAACATACAGAAGATTTACATGTCAATGACATTTTTTTTTTAAATATACATTTAAGAAGGAATGAAATAAAATTTGTTATCTATAATAATAATCAATATATAAAAATTGTTATCTCTATTGAAACATATTAAAAATAATAAAATAGTGTATAAATTTAAAGAAAAGACATTTTTTTAAGCGTAAAATAACTTAATGAATAAATTTTTATCTGCAAACATGTTTGTTTGATATATTTAAATTTAAATTTATGATAAACGAAAGTAAAAAGTAGCAGAAAAATAATCTCTTATTCGGTTGTTGAGATTTTAGGGAAAAAAGAGATAGATACTGAGATGTTACTGTTAGTGTAGATGAAATGCCAGATCGAACATTAACAACCAATTTCTGCAATTTTTAATTTGCATTCAGATTCCTTTTCCCTTTTAATCATAAACCCTAATTTTCTTTTTCCACCTTACAGAGTCGCCGAATCCCAAATTCTGTGTGAAGTACTTCACTCTCCCGATTACTCGTTGTTTTGATTCTTATTCATTGCTTCGTCTTCCACTATGAAAGAGGGTAAATCCGTTAACCATCAACAGCCGCACCAGAACGGTCACCTCTCGCCTTCAAAATTCGCCAAATTGTTTGATCCCGAAGCTTCCTGGGACAAGGTTTGTTCTTTCAATTCATCATTCATAGATCCATTCATGTTCCCAATTTGATCTGTAGATGTTTGCTGAAATTTACTTAAAATGAAATACTTGATTTTGAAGATGCTGAGCTGAATTATTTGCCTGCCTGAAATTTGGGTTAGCAACAGAGTTAAAAAAAGAAGAAAAGGAAATAGCTGTGTTACTGATATAAGACGTTCTCAGCTTCTTTTATAGTATGTGATTAAAATTGAGAATAACGGTACATAGTTTTTGTAAGGATTTAAAATAGTGGTTATTACACGTTTTTATGCTGTGTGCAGTTGTTACTTAATTTTTCTAATGATATGCTAACAACCGTTGTCTGTGTGGGTTACCTCCAAGCAGGATCAGTTGGGAGACGTATTACATTGGATTAGACAAGGGCTTGGCCTTGTGTGTGGATTCCTTTGGGGTTCCATACCTTTGGTTGGAGGCATATGGTTCATCCTGTAAGTGGATTTTTTTGTGTGCAATATGTTTATGTTTATCTTGTATTTGTATGTCATTGAAGTTCTAGATTGAGTATTAACTGAACCAGTTGATACTGTGCTATTGTTTGCAAATAACGTTAATGCTCTTGTTCATTAATTTTGATTGTCTGCCAAATGGTGCCATGCATAGGATCTGGAACCATCTTGTGTATACGTTTCGTTGTGGCAGTAATACTTTTGAGTGGTCCTTTAGCATATTGCTTAGAGTGGGATCAACTTTTGTTCACAACATTTATTAGATGAGGAAGTACATAGTAGAGAAGGAGATGGTTAGCGTTCTATCAATAATTAACTGACTATGAGAAAGGACCATGCAGATCTATGGGATGTTTATGTGTGAAAAAAAAAGTGTAGAGTGATTAACCTATAAATGGTGGAGGATATTCAACATAAATTTGGCAACAGTGGTGAATGTTATACATAACAATGTTTTGAATTTGTTATGCTATTGTTTCTTGATTTTCGGTTTTACCATTCACTGTGAAGATTTCTTTAGAAAATCATCTAGTAATCTTAATGAAGTTACCTATTGTTGCGGAGATCAGTTTTACTTTGTGCTATCATCAATTTTATAAACAGAATAATTGTGACTTTCTGAAGTATAAATTTTCTCAGACTTGAATTGTTTATGTCATATTGATTCCTTAACATCATATAAATTATCTTTGTCCAAATTGAAATCCTTAGTTCATAGTTTCTTCCATTGCATTTTTGTGCCATTAAGAATGAAATGCGGGACCTACCTAGTCTTAACACACTAAAATTTGATGTTATTTGTTAAATATTTTTCTGTGTTTTGCAGCTTTTTGGCGTTATCGACTTCGATTATATATAGTTATTATGCAGTAATATTAAAGGTTGACGAGGAAGAGTTCGGTGGTCACGGAGCCCTCCTTCAAGAGGGGCTATTTGCTTCTATAACTCTTTTCCTGGTATTGTGCTCTGTTGTTCATTGCTTTATATGCTGTAGAAAATGAGGCTTATCCTGTTCCACAGTCTGACTTCAACTTAATATCTGTGCAGCTTTCATGGATTCTAGTTTACAGTTTAGCACACTTCTGATTGGCTGGGCATTGAAGTTTTAACAGAGTTGAGAGATTTACTTGATTACATTTGCCCAAATTGCAGTTATCTGCTTTACTTCTATGTAAAATGGTCTAATTTTGCAATGCATGCATGAACAATAGCTTCGGCATCCCATTGTAATAGATGTTTTAGTCAAGCATTTCTAGTGACACCTCGTACTACAGCAAATTTTGTGGATTGGAACTGATGACAATCGAAATTCTGTTTGTTGAACCGTGAAATAAAGTTGCTTGCAGACAAATCCTGAAGGACCATTTATCCTTAATGTTTATGCCATAAACATGGAATTTCCAAATAGGTTCCCTCATTTTGTTGGGGGTGCTAGTGTTGCTGTTAGGGGATATATATTTTATTGTGGGGGATTTCGTTGCAGCTACTATCAATTGATTATTTAAGGACCCAGTCTTGTGTATTTATGCATGATTATGGTAACAAAATTTCATGATCTGGATTTCGGATTTTGGTTGTTTGCGAGATAATAACACTATTATAACTAGCAAAATACATACGCGAATTGTCATGTGTATTTATATTTGTATTTGTATTGTATTAAGAAATATAATTGTATTATTTTTATGAATGATTACTTAAAAATAGAAAAATAAAATATTTTTTATATATAATATATATATATATATATATATATATATATATATTTGTAGAAGTAGTATTATAAAAATGATACATTGTTTACTTTTAAATAAAGAAACTAATTAATTATTTTAAAATAAAAAGCTTATTTATTTCTTTATTAAAAAATAAAATTATTTGATTAAAAGATAACATACATTATAAGGTATAGATAAAGTTGTCCTGTATCTTTAGAAAAGAAAAAAGTGAAAGAATCTTTTAGTTTGTAGATTTATTGGGATGAAAGGGTATTTGTCGCTAAATATGGAATATGAACGTCAAAATGAAAGTTTCTTTTATTTCTATATGTAATGGAACTTTTAAACCACACAAATATCATTTTACTGTTTTGAAGATTAGGAAAGCGACGCAATTCCCTTGCTATTTCGGTGCGTGTTTTTAAAAGATACAAAATTTACGTTGAATAAGAATTAATTAATTATTGTTTCTGTATTGAAAAATACGTTAGAGAATTTATTTCAACTGAAATCATTTCTCTTGAACCAAACACACTTTGAATGTAATTAATGTAAAAAGAGGTTGATGCATTTCCCTTTCTATTTCAATGTAAAAACAGGTTCTCAAATTAGCACCACCTTTCTCTAAAATGAGGGTTAATAAAAAGTTACAATCAAGTACCATCAACAGAAAGTTTATTCTTCAATTTGCGTTAATGTCTTATTATGGTTTTTCAGATCAATAGATCATGTGATAACTTGAAAGCTGGATTATCCTTGAATGCATGCCACACTTTCTTTTTCTTTGTCAACGTTTACATTCTTTAGAATTTCACAAAATAGAATTTTTTTTTTTATTTAGAAAGAAAAATGAATTTGACATGCCTTCTAAACTGAGCTCATCCCCTGTTTGCATGAAATCCTTGATATCACCTGTAAGATGAAAGAATTTTCCTTGAATTTTAGGTACCGGTACGTTAATAATTCTTCAAATGCGATAATTGATTTGAGGATGGTATTTCAATAGATTTAAAGTTGAAACATTGAAGTTGTATATAAAAACGAAAATAAATTTTCAAATTCACTTAGTCCTCATCTAGGTAAGTAATTTCGGTGGATAGTAACATGCATACAACAGCAATTACAATAAAGTGGTGGCATGTAATTTAATATTTGATCACCAAGTATTTGTACAAGAGTAAAAAAAATATATATAAAAATGCTGAGCTCATTTTGTAAACAACATAATCGGGATTCTACTTTACCAGAGACATCAATAGTCCTGAGACTTCAATATCAAAAAAATCTTGCATAGCACTCACTTACATGAAAGTAACATATAAAAGAAATTAGTTGTCCATCAATTAACAAGTCAAATTATTCCTTATGATAAGAACTTTAAATCGGTTTCAGGCAAAACTGTTCCAGACTAAAAATAAGACTAAGGAATGGATGATACTGGGACCCTTACTATCCACTGCATGCGAGAAATTCGGATGAAAATTCAGTGCTGTTATTGGCGTCGAGATCTGCCTCTTAGTGAAACAAGATAAATACGCCCGTAAATCCACTGTCTACCAAATCTCGAGACTGATTGCTGAGAAACAATAAGATCATGTGTCATGAAAAGTGCAGCATCATTTTTGGTGGATGAATTTTCTTTCAGAGGAAGAGAATGATAAATGGAAGAGAAAATTCACATTAACAACATGCATTGCAAATTGTTGCATAACGATTCTCAATTGTAACAGTTTAGTTTTTTAAACAGCATTTGCAAAAGTTTCAATTAAAAATATAATAAAACTCTAATTTGCTACCTCCACTTTTGTGCGAAATTCTAATACGCATTCACACACATGACAATCTGCTCTATGAGGTGACTCAATATTCCTGTCCATTCTCACAAATGCAAATACCTGAAAGAAAATTAATCCAGCTCAATGCAGATAGTGAAATTAAACCTTACACATGTGCAGTGTCTCACAAGTTATTAACACAAGTTGAGGGACAGAATGGAAAAGAAACAATGGACAGTTATCACAGTGACTGACCTCTTCGCCGCAATTTGGACACGCACCTTTTAGTGCCACCAAATCATTCCTCCACAGGCCTTGAAGTACCTTAACTGTGAAAGGACGGTTAATTGAATATAGATGTAGAAGTAGTGACAAATTGACAATATCATCAATCGTTGAATATTTTGAGGTATACAATGAAATTTTCCTATAAGGAATTCCTAATTGAAGGGGAAAAGCATAAGATATTGAAGGAGAAAAGCAGCAAAAAAAGGGTTTTTACCTGAAGCTGAAGCAACAGGGTAACCGATGATAACACCCAGCCCAAGGAAAATAAAGCTGTTCAGCAAGGCCAGAAACCCTACTCCAGGTGTTTGGCTACCAAGTGTTACGCCTGAATCGAATGCATTTTGATAAGCCATGCCAACAGTGTATGATATGGGACCAACACAGGCTAAACTGCCAAATGCAAGGAACATGGCCCATGTGCTTGCTAAAGCACAAACCATAGAAAGATCTTCCTGCCCTACGACCACATCTTTCAATATTCTAGAGAAGAAACCAAGAAGAAAGGAACACAAGGCAGGGAGCCCTATACATTCTAGCTAGATAAACATATAGCAAGCTACAGACATTCAATAGAATAGAAATACAGCAATCATATCACACACAAACAGAAATTCTTGAGCCACATAGTAACATGTTTGAATGAGTGAAAAGGAAATACAGAGGAAGACGAGACAAATAGCAATGCATTTTATTTTATTTGGTTGAAAAGAAAAAACTAAATATTGACTTTTTAAAACAAGAAAAGTTAGAGCCTGATTGATTCCTTTCCAATTTTTTATTTAAGAAAAAAAAAATCACTACAATAACTCAGCATTGCCTAGCAATTAATTTCTCCTTGAAATCTATTATGAAAATTACATTATAGAAACAGCTGGGAGATGCTCATTCATTTCCTCTGTTTTCTTCAAGTGCTCAAGAGATAAACTTTTAGAAAACATAGATATACTCAGACAGAGTATAGTCATTCTCCAATGAATCAAAATACAAACAAATTTAAGAACAGGACAGACAACAGCATTTTAAAACAGTAAACAGAGAAGGACTTAATTTTTCTATCCTTTATTCCATCTTCAATCCAATTCAATTTTCAAACCAACCTCTTTCCTTACTTTCTTTCCCCTGTATCAAACAGAAGGAAAGCAGAAAATTGCAAATACATACTACAGCACTTCATTCTAAACTACCGAGAGTGTGATAAAAAATCAGCGACCAAGATTTGAGATCACAAGCCATCAGAGACAGGTGACAGAAGAAGAAGTTAATAAAAAAATTGTGAAGAAAATAAAATCACCTCTGCATCAGCAAATGTGGATTGCCTCCTGATACTGCACCTAGGATACTTGACAACAGACTTCGAACCATACCATCTTAACCTTAACTGTTTCCATAATATTTGTACAATTAAAGGAAAAAGTAATCTAAATTAGAAACTAAGAACTCTATACTATGACAGGTTAAACAGTGAACAGTGAAGGAAGGTGGCAAACCTCAACTCTATCAAACATGTCATCAACTATGAGAGGATGACCACTATAATACGCATCCCGTGCCTGTTACAAAAGCCAAACACTAATCAATATTCGCATAATAGTAGCAAAATTGAAGTTCTGCAGAGAGTAAAATTGAAATGGTTTGGTTTACTTGGCAATAGAGAGCTTCGAGGTTCTCTTTGTCGGCGGTTTCGAGGGGCCCGACGTAGATGCAGTGGGGTCCCTCGGGGCGATGGTCGGAGGTGGCGGAGACCCGGTGGCTTTTGGCGGAGACTCTGACGTGGCCGGTGGTTCTGGGCAGTTCCAGGAGCGTGGATTGAATTACTTGAGAGAGGCTGGTGCCGGCCATCAACCCACGCCACACTCTCCACCCAAAATCATTCCTTCTATTTCATTTCATTTCATTTTTCTCCACACAATAATAAATTAATAATATTAATAAACGCATAATTTTTTTTTTCCACCTTCTCTTCTCATTCCACTTGCTTAAATATCTCTTTGCTTCTCATTCTGTTCACCAAAAATGGAGAATTTTTTTTTTTTCTTTTCCCCATCTTCTCTTAAGAACTGAAATATACTTTCATTTTACTAGCTGAGTTAACTTTTACTCAAACAAGGTTATTAGTCCAAAAAGTTAAAATTAAAAGAATAAATCAAAACAATATTCACAATTTATCTTGGGTATTAGCAAGGCCCATGTCTGGCTATTACTTCTTGCACCCCCACAATAACAGGAAAAGACTAAAAACACTCTTCACCACTGCATTACACTACCATTGTTTTTGTTGCCACCACTTCCATCATTACCACTACTGTAGCTGAAGAAAATGAGAGAAGAAAAAGAAAAACTCATTTCAAAAAGTTCTTTTCAAAAGATATAATATGTATTTTGGAAAGTTTGTTTGGGAAATCTCACTTCAGAAAGCTTGTTTCAGAATGCATTTGTGTTTTAAAAATTGTTTTGAAAATCTCATTTTAAAAAAAATATTTTGAAATTTTTTCTAAATATGTAATTCGAAAGTTACTTTTATGAAAGATAAAATATCATTTTGAAAATTTGAGGGAGTGCGCAAAGAAATTGTGGGGTGTAGGAAATAAAACTCTAAAGTAATTCTATTCGCACTTTCCTTTTTACTTTTTCCACTCTTTTAAGGATTGTGTAATTTTTTTTATTAACACTATTGTAAATCCAAGACAGACTTTTAATTATGTATTAAGTAGAAATAAGGAAAAAAATCATTTCTACGTTTACTCGAGTGAAAATGTATAAGTTTTGTTTTTTTATATATTTATGGTTCCTTTGATTGAATTTTGTGAAGTATGATACTTTTAATTTCTTTTCTAATCATCTCTTTTGAGTACAATTTTATCATTATAATTATATATAACATCAAACATAAAACTAAATTAATGCATTACCGATGACCAAAGGGTCGTTGATTTGGTAATATGCAGAAAGTCACAGGTTTAAACTTCCATATATAAAATATATAAAATGAAAATGATATTTTGATTTATTTTTTTTTATTCACTTTTAATTTATCATTCTAATCACTTTTAGATCATCACATCACACTATTAAAAAAATTAATAAATAATTGAAAGGTGATTAAAGTAGTGAGTTAAAAATGTGTTAAAAAAATTATTCAAATATCATTATCCAAAAAATTCAATTTAATTAAGAAAAGGGGGTTTGGTAATTGTGACCAACTAACATGATAGTATTTTTGCTTAATGGGTAGAGACAATATATAAGTTAGATAGCTATTTATTTAAAATTAGTGTATAGACTTACATCTTTTACCTTATACAAAATTTAATAATTTTCATAAAATTAAAATACATTTTATTTTAATGTTTTAGAATTTAAATTGTTTCATTTTTTTAAAATGTTTTATTTAAGGTAATAAAATTTATATGTATTTGAATTTTAATTTTCCTATATAGATAAACTCTTTCAATCAATACCAAATTTTAAAATAAAAAATAAAAAATAAAATGACCACTAAGTGATATGTTGATTAGAAAGTAATACTTGCATACATAAATAAAAGTAACTAATACAAACTCCAATAGAAAAATTTTGGTTGACATCTTTTGAAAAATGACCACCAATATTAATTAAGAAAACTCTAACAAACATAATAAAAATAACTCTAAACTATGAAACAAAATACAAACATCAAGAGAACATAGCAAGTGTTCACAGATTCTTTTGTTTGACCTTACAATGTAAAAATCATACATGAAAAAACCCTTTTATTGTCTAATTGAGGTAAAACTAATAGTGATTAAATTGGAAAAAGTGAAATATAATGCCCCTAATTATGTTTCACCTGTTAGGATTACTAATTTTGTTGCCACGACCAGTTTGCACAGTTGCTGCAGGTGGATGACCCTACAGTTATTTATGTTTGACCATCCTGCTGAAACAAAAACAATGTTGAACTGTGGTCCCATTTGGATGTTTTACCAGTATGATTCAGTTGTAACACTTGTTGTTTATTTGATTTATCGAAGAGCTGTTATCATCACCTGAATTATTAACCTTTGAGATGTTTCGCGACAGCAGTAGAATATACATACTTCAATTTTTCTCTCTTTTTTTTTTTTTTCATGTATGATGCATCATACTTCATACGCTTCAAAATAAGAACACGACAAAGAAGGAAACTGCTCCCTAATCTCAGGGGTCCCTCAAAAGAAAAGGAGAGAACTGGAAAAGACAGTGTGACAGTGTTCATCTGATCAGAAAAAGAACAAAGCTTTGAGATGTATATATGAATTATGATGGATGCTTCCTTCAAAAGACTCTGCTTTTCTATCAAGCAAAGTTTTGTCTCTTAAACAACCATGATTATGGGATATATGTATATAGGATTTATGATTTCAAACTCTCAAGCAAAATGGTTCTCAGCATTGTTATATTATGCATGTATTTTTACTTCAATGAAAAGAGAGACAAAAAGGGAAAATGTAGTGGCACTTATGTTGTCTCAATTATTCTGTCATTAAAACATAACAGTATCATTGTTAGACAAAAGCATGGTTTGAGTCAAGTGTGTCAAGTGTTTCTGTGTGTGAAGTGTTTCTTCCCCACCACAGTCCTTTTCCCTTTATTTGCAAGAAACAAGCTTGTTCTTCCTCTGGGACCCTTCCCTTATCACAAAGTTTTGGGCTTTAACTAATCTTATCTTTTGAGAAGGCTGAAGCCATTGAGGTGCTATGGTGTGTATTATTCTTGGGTGGCAGGAAGCGAAGCCTGAAATTTGGAGGAACTGATGAGAGGCATTGTAGTGTAGTAGATGATCACATGGAAGGAATATTGCCGATAAGGATGGGAGTGAATGAAATAGAAAGATCTCAAGAACCCAATCTTTTTGTGGGGGTACATGGACCACACTGCGTAGGAATTTTCAGCTCAAATCTTCCATGTCAATACCAACCATGCACATGCAAACCTCAAACTCTTTTCAAGCTCCTCTTATGATGTCTCTCACTCTCCTTGTGACATGAAGGAGAACAAAATTTCTATGACAACAAAATTACATTAGAGGCAAAAGTCTATGAGAATGAATGAAATTACTAACAAATTTTAAAAGTCGCATTGCATTGCTTTTCTAATTTTATTTTAATGAACAACAAGTATATTGACCCGAAGGCTAAACCCACTTTGATACCTGTATTCTTTATTACAAGGTTGCGTGTGTGGGGACTGATCATAAAAAGAAAATGTTTTTGTTTGTCAAAATGCACAAAAATGGAAAAAAAAAATACCCCACATTACTAAATTAAAGGTTACTTGGAGCAAAGATATTGGGCCCAGGGTTTGATGTGTGTTTTGTGTCTTCTCCTGACCCGACCCGTGTGGGAAGCACATGGCATTAGGGTGGGTGGCTAGGAGTAGGACTAGGACTAGGACCCTACCACCAAAGTCACCCCTTCCCATGTCCCCCACGCAATCTCTCTTTTTTTCTTTTTTTTATTTTTTCACCTTCATTTGCCTCTCATAATCATATTTCCACATGACGCAACCTCATTATGGTTGCTTGCATTTACGCAATTTGAATTTTAGCCCCTCCATCATCATCATGCCCCCATTCAAAACACAATTCTCCAAATACGTATGTATAGATTATATATAACACGTATTAATAAGTCAAACACCTTTTACGTTAATTGGGTGTCCCATGCATATATATAATCTAATAAAGTATATATTAGTTAACCTAAGGATGATTGTGTTGTGCTTATATGATAATGATGCTTCACCACCATTTGCGTGAACAGGAACGCGATTTTCACCGGCTCCATGAGCATGACAAAGTGGAGCTTTTTGGGTTTAACTTGAGCTTTACTTCGAATCCAAAATCTCACTCCTTTCCATGTGACCTGTTTGGTATATTTTGACAAAAAATGAGAAGGTTCGCACAAGTCTGGGGTGTTGAATCATAGCACCGCAGAGAAGACAAACCCGAAGCTGGTCACAGATATCTTCACTCATCTTTTCATGTTTGGAGCATCCGATGCAGCTAATTCGCTTTTCCCATTTCCAACCTATTTTCTCAAAAGTTAAACGCTATCGTTTTATCCGTTTCAGAAGGTTCATGGCATTGGTAACTGTAGTAGTAGTAGTAGTAGTGCTTCGGTGGGTGCAGCTCGAGAGAGAGAGGAAAGAAAAAGGTGAGAGGCACTACGTTAGAGTTAAAGTGAATAATCGGGAGCGGTGTCTAAGGAGCGATGATTACGGAAACTACAGAAGAAACAAACGACCCGCCCCACACGTTGGATTCTCGATCCCTACTTCTGTCGTTTTCCGAACTCCACCGTTACTCTTCTCTCACTCACTACTTCACTCTTTCAACTTTTAACCTTCTCATCATTTTTAATCACCTAATTCAATTCGTCCCAATACAATTGGAACGTGCTGCATACGCGCTGAAAAACAGAGTAGCTGGTGAATTTGTGTATTTTTAAAATAAAATGAAAAGTTAGCACTGATTTAATAATGATGGAAAAAGTTAACAAAATTCCAAAATTCGCCCCTGCACTGGAACATGTCCATAAGTACTCCACCCTCTCCCACTCACCAATCGCCTCTCATAACTATTTTCAACTTCCAGAGAAGAAAAATGGCAGTGCCCACCATTTTGCTCTGCGTTATGTTTACCATCTCCTTAACATGGACGATGGTTGAAGCACGCATTCCGGGGATTTACTCCGGCGGTGCATGGGAAAGTGCTCACGCAACCTTCTACGGAGGATCCGATGCTTCCGGCACCATGGGTCAGTAACTAAACTAGCTCACTCAACACAACAAAAACATGTTACTGTGAAAATGTAGCATGGCTTCTGCTACTTATAGTACTTACTTAACCAACCACATTTTCTTTTCGATGTTTAGGTGGAGCGTGTGGGTACGGGAACCTCTACAGCCAAGGCTACGGCGTGAACACGGCGGCGTTAAGCACGGCGCTTTTCAACAACGGCCTCAGCTGCGGCGCGTGCTTTGAGATCAAGTGCGCTAACGACAAAAAGTGGTGTCACTCGGGAAGTCCTTCCATCTTCATCACCGCAACAAACTTTTGCCCTCCCAACTTCGCTCTTCCAAACGACAATGGCGGCTGGTGCAACCCTCCTCGTCCTCACTTCGACCTTGCCATGCCCATGTTCCTTAAAATCGCCGAATACCGCGCCGGAATTGTCCCTGTTGCCTTTCGCCGGTTCGTCACCCTTCACATTTCTCTTTTTCATATATCCTCAAAGTAGAAAAAGATCATATTTTTATGTGTGATTTTTGGATTTTTTTTCGGGGTTTAAAGTACGGTTATTAGTTATTTTGATTATTACCTTAATGATGTTGATCTTTATTTGATTACATCTACGTAACCTTGGTTTATAAAGTAGTATGCTAAAGCAGAAATCTTATTAAAGAGTGTTAGTTGGATAATAATGGGTGGATTGGTTGGTATTTACTGCAGAGTGCCATGTAGAAAGCACGGAGGGATAAGGTTCACCGTCAACGGATTCCGTTACTTCAACCTGGTGCTGATTAGCAACGTGGCAGGTGCGGGGGATATCGTGCGCACTTACGTGAAGGGGTCCCGAACCGGGTGGATGCCAATGAGCCGAAACTGGGGTCAGAACTGGCAGTCAAACGCGGTTTTGGTGGGGCAGACGCTGTCGTTTCGCGTGACGGGCAGCGACCGCCGCACCTCCACCTCGTGGAACATCGCTCCACCCAGTTGGCAATTCGGTCAAACTTTCACCGGAAAAAATTTCCGAGTCTGATGAAACCCTAATAATAATCATCATGGAACAACAACACTCATGTCATCAACATCAATGACATAATTATTTTTTTAATGTAATCTTTTTAACTGGATTGATGGTGACATGTTGGTGAGTGAGATGTTTTTAATAGTAAGTAGATGTTGGTTTTTAATATTTGGTCGATGTTGTGTCTTGAATTGTATGGTAGACAAAATGGTGTAACAGGAGCGAGAGAGTGTAGGCATTGGTGAAATTGCTGAAGTGGCTTAATCAAATGGTAGCCCGCAGCTAATTTGTAATGAACGATCATGATGCTATTGTATATTCATATTTTCAATTTAATTTTTGCTGTGTCAATATATGTGCATCGTTGTTGTGGTCTACAAATCGAGTTGAAAGGGAAAAAAATATAAGTACAGTGGTTGGATTTGAATATTCATATTGCATTAACTGAGATAACCGTAACAACAACTTCTTGGAAAATAATAAATGAGAGGTTTGAATTGATTAATTGAAGGGTAGAGTGAAGCAACTTGGGCTTTATGACCTGATGACAAAGAAAACTTCTTAAAATGAATGTAGACCCAAATTATTGAAGTAGGGGTCAACATTTTGGATATGAATTTGGATTAAAGAAGGTATGGGCTCCAATATAATACAATTTTCACTATAGCTTCTTTTAATTCGTTTTTATACATCAAATGTAATATAGGTGGTGAAGCGAATAATTGTAGTAACTTTTTTGCGTATTATGTTAGTGTTGAAATTGATTGAGATAAAACTATTAAGGTGGTGTTGGAGGTATTGTTTTTATTCAAATTCGGACATTCCAAAAGACGTTTCAATTTAATATGAAAATTAGATATATTAGGTTTTTATTTTACATTTCATAATTAAGGTCTAATCTAAATTTCTTTTTTAAAATAAAATTGCTAACTGGAATTTTTATATTCATTTTTTTACTTTAGTTTTTTTCAATTTTATTTTTATTACGAGTGTACACACTTATAAAGGAGTCACTCTAACTAATATAATTCAAAGTCAAGTGAGTCATATAGAAACCAGATAAATTGTAAACCAAAATTCTTCTTCATTTCCAATCTCAAATATTGAACTAATCCAAATTGATCTAACTATAAGTTTCTCAACCAAAGTGATTGGGCAAAAGTTGAAAACCAACTTAGTTTTATGGCATTATCGACCAATCAAGTTGTTTGGGACGTAGTTCCAATCGGACGACAATTTCTATCAAAGGTTAAATACTAATGAGAGTTCGATGGTGAATAAGTAATAAAAAAGAAAGATGAAAAGGATTATGTCCAACCGAGTTATCACAAATCCAAAGAATTTACCACTTTTGACTCTAAATAAACATTTCTTTGGATTAAGGTGCATATTGTGCCTTCTAACTTTATTGAATACCCTTTCATAAGTGAGAAAGGTGATCCTTAGTTGTAGTCGATTTTATGACTACGCCAACAACATAAACTTTCGTAATGATATCAATGAACTTTATGCATTCCTTTCAATTGTGATTGTTTTCTCCTTAACACCAAGGATCAAATTAGCAAATTTGACTCCAAGATAGACAAATGTATAATTCCTCGTTACCAATGGTGGATTATAATGGAGGTTGAGGGAGGCTTTGCCAATTTTGTTAAAGATATGTGGTTGTTGGTTACTCAAACACATAAAAGACCTTAGATTTTATAACTCTCCTATCTTGATAGTCAAATAAGCCACAAATGTAAATTTTAACAAGTTTTCTTAGTCTCATGGTGTGTGTGTGTGTGTGTGTGTGACCCGTAACATCTAAGGACATCACATATTTGCTATTGCCTCAAACTTTTGTGGCCTAAGCGACCATAGTTCCTCTTAGGGATGAATACGCAAAGCAAATCGTGTATTGGCCTGCCCGCATTCCCACTAGAAAAAAAGTGTGGGACAGACTGAGTTTTTGAGCCTTTTAGCCCACTTTGGCATGTCCTACATAACCTACAACTCATGCAGACCAACGATGGAGCATGGACCATAGTTCCTCTTAGGACTGACAACATAGAGCGGACCGTGTGGACTGGCCAGCCTGCATTCTTGCAAGAAAAAGGCATGGGGTAAACTGAGTTTTTGAGCCTATTGACCCACTTTGACCCACCATGCATAACCTACAACCCACGAAGACCAATATGGAGCATCGCAGGCCGAATCACATAAATTTAAATTGTAAAAACAATTATAATTTTTGAACATTAAATGGAAAGACAAATACTCCATAATGAGGGTCATTTGTAATCATTATAGGCATATAAGTATAAGGGTTATTAATTAAACATTCAAATATATACGTGAATATAATCATTATGATTAATAATGCTCATAATCTCAATAACAAAAAATCTTAATAGCAAGAACTGGAAAAATCAAGATTCAAAAAGTATGATTATTATTTTATTTTGAGCAAATATTTAATTGGTTATGTTTAATTTTTTTCTTCTTCTTTTGGATGCAATGCATTATTCTTTTTAATTCAAAATAATAAAATTAAAAAATAAGTAATTTTTATGTGGGTTGGTCTATAGACTCGTGGACTAGGTATTATGCAGGACGGATCAGAAAAATTAGTCCATATTTATATGCAGGGTGAGTTAGTTCAATCTATTTTTTACATACCAAATGCATACCAATTCGAAACAGATAGGCTTGCATTTTTTTTTTTACGTCTTACAGATCATCTATAATCTTCTAAAGTAATTTTGTTGTTTGTTCACTTCAAAACTTATAAAAAAACACAATAACGTTAAGTCACCAAAATGAAAATGATCTTGAATGAATACATGATGTTAACTTTTTAAAGTTCAATGTTTCTATAAAATAATTTCAGGTTTTTCATAATTTTTTTAAGATTTAATTAAGTTTTTAGAAACAAAATTTAAGTATTTTTAGTGAAATATATAATTTAATTTGTAAAAGTAATAGAATTTTCTATGAAAGGAAGGGAGAGAATGGGTGAGATGATTGGTAGCGTAAGTGGTTGAATAGATGATGCACATGGGTGGGGTTCATTCTTAAATGCTATCCAACACACTCCAACGTGCTTCGAACCACTTTGGCTACCTAACTATTTACTCTCTCTATAAGTTAAAACATAGAACAAATTATTAGATTACATGTCTTTAATTTCACTATTAATTAAGGTCATTCCTCTTTTATCGGTGTTTTGTAGTCGCAATATCTTTTAATCCTTTATCTTCTATTACAATTGTTGGGGGCGGGAGAATTAATTCAGATAAATTTATTCTTTTCTTAACTTCTCATATAGGTTTTAAAAAACTAGTTATAATAATTTTAAAACGGCTTCTTTATTTATTTATTTTTCAAAAAATACTTTCAAATAAAAGAAAAATTAATAGAATGGGTTTTAAGGCTTAATTACCCTTTATTTATCTGGACCAGAGACTTCAAATTAGGTAAGCGTCCGACATGTCTTAACGATGGACACCACAACATACATACGTTCAATGACTCAATTTCAAACTAAATTTGGACATTTGAAATTTGAAAGTGTACTAATAGATGTCAAAGGATGTCAGCTATGGTATAGCTTCGACATCAAAGGTTGTCTTATTTTATGTTTTGTTTGTATTTATAGTTTACTCAAACCCTAAAAAGCAAAAAATATTCTAGCACAACTCAGCAAATTTACTAGCACATATTGTATATCAAAACTAAAGATTTTAACATAAAATATAACTATTAACATTAAATGAAGCAAAACTCATATTATCTTATCCTCGCCTAGGTCGTCGTAGCCGTTGGTTAGCTTGAGAAGAAAAGTACAAAAGAGAAAGAATAGTGGAAGAAAAATGGTCTCGCGTTGTGTTATAAAACACATTTGACATCGAATAGAATGGATCAACATTAATTTTTGAAATGACGTCGATGTACAGGAAAATTAACATCCCTTAGGGTGTGTTCTTTTGTGGGTGATGATTTGAGGGAGAGGGAAATGATTGATTTGGGTTGATTAGAATGTGATATTTATGTTGTTCTTTTTTATGGATTTGAGAGTGATAGTAGAATGAATTTGAGAGTAATTTTTGTGAAAGTTTGTGAAGAATTTGACTAATGTGACTAAAAAAAAAATTTAATAGATGAAAATGTAGAATGACCTAATTGTCCTTGGTGTTAAAAGGTATAATAAAATGATATTTAGATGAGTTGTAAATATTTTTTATTTTTTTATGATAAATAAAATTATTAATTGAAATAAATAGAAATTATAATATAGTTGATATAAAAAATTTAATATTTTGATGCATGAAGTTGGAATTTTGGAATAGGATAGGTTGTTTTTTATAATAGAAAGTGGAACATGTTCCAAAATAACCAGAACTGGTTCCATTCTACACTTCCAAAATATTAGATCTGGTTCCAAAAGTCCTTGGAGCAAATTCTGTTTTTGCCTTCATGCACCATTGACGCTGCAACTTCATTTTCTTTCATGTTCTTTGCATCACACACCCCCATTTTTCATGTTCTATCCATGTTGGTTGCACTATATTGCCACCATCATGATGTTTTTTTCATCGATAGTTCAATAAAATCTCATCATTCACCCGCAAATCATGATGTTTTTTAATTTCATGAAATTCAAGTTTGAAGAAGGATAATGTGACGTCGTTTCCCAAATATAATATAATCTCATTGATATATATATATATATATAAATTTTGTTGCGATTCCATTTTTCTTCGGTAATTATATTTTAAATTATTTAATTTATTTGTATCTTCTTCTCTATTTTAAATTATTTTAAATAGAGGGATTACTTTAAGAAGGTGCGATCTTCATGTTCACCGATTTGAATCGTGGTAAAATTTTGATTTGAAATTGTAAATTTATGGGTGTAAGGTACGGAATATGGAATCCGGTTCGAATCCCTGGATCTAGGCATCGTAACCCAATTATGTAATCTAGGGTGTAGTTAACTGGAATATGGTTTTTACACTCTAGTCAAGGTCAAAGACTAATTTAAACATTTTAAAAAATTTGGGGGGTGCAATAAGAAAACAATGGGATGCAGGAAGAAGCTCCCTCTATTTTAATCTGTTCCCAATAGGAGTTAGATTTTGGGCCTTAAAAAATGCCCGGATAATGCAACCCAACATTCCTTGAAAACAATTCACATAACCTAAGATCTATCGAATACTGTGAAAATCAATTATCCATCGTCACAACCTATACTCCAACGCATCAAAATTTCAAATTTCATAAGAAAATCTCATAATAAACAACATGAATTTATTTTATTGAATATCAACGTCTCTTATTCTATCATGTTATTTGTTATTGTGATGTAATGAGATAAGCCACGTGTCTCAACATACATAAAATGTATTTAAAATCTCACTTAACTATGAATAAAATTAATTTATGTTATATAAGTAAATAAATCTTTATCTAATAAATTAACTTTTGTAAAAATAAAACAAAATTTATTATATAAAATATTAAAAAATTAACTTTACGATCGCATCCACTTCTATAAATTGATCTTCTCCACTTATGTGAAACTTTTAACTAAAAAAGTGGATTTTACTTGAAAGAAAACAACATAACATTGCATGCGTAGTTATCAGTTACAATCACTGTGTAGTGATGATGATTAAGCAGAAGTAAAGTTGAAGTTTAAGTCATGTCCATAATTATATTGGGGTCATTGCTAATCACAACCCTTAATTACCTTCGTTCTTGATATAATCACCTTCTGTCCCTGCACCATGAAACCACAGTATCATTAACTCTCACATAACAAATGCTAGATTGTGCAACTGTGCTTCACAAAAAAGAATAATAATTAGTCAGATAATACTTAATTTTACTCTATCATTTTGGTATTTTTTTAAAAATGATATTAATTGAATTTCAATTTTTTAAAAAATATTTTAAATTCTTTCAAAAAATAAAAATTAACATAATTAAATATTTAAAATAATTTACAAAATTAAATATTTATATTTATATTAAAATTTAGTGATGAAAATTACAAATAAAATTAAATATATTAATAACTTTTATTTGAACTGAGATATTTTTTCAAAAATTAAAATTTAACTGATATCTTATTAAAAAAAGTTATAAAATCATTACATCTAAATAAAAATGCGTACCTCCGACAAGTTAAAAAAAATGTTGATCAGAACACCGTATTAGACTTCCATTTGCTCCCTCCCATGACGGCTTATACTTTTTATATTACTTTGACACCATGGGAGTCTTGCTCTTTTCTATTTTCCTTTTGAAGAGTCAATACATTAATTCTATTTCTACTTTTATTTTGGAAAAAAAAAATACTTGTTTGATAACGTGAGTTTTATTTTCTTTACTTTTAAAACAACTTACTTTGCAGGTTATTTTTTTAATAATAAAACATTGAAAATAGTAAAAGCGGTAGCAGTGATTTTTGGTATTTGAAGAAATAATTATTTAATGACGCGATTTGAAGGACTTAACAGATAAGTGAAGACTGCGTCAAGAAAAAGCAAATTTTCTCAGCACACTTTAGTTTCAGCTACTCCATGAAATGGGCCCCACCGCAAGGGTGTCCGGTGAATGCGATGATAAATTCTGATCCAACGGCTGCCGAGGCGCCCACCATTGACAGCAGCCACAGCGATCAACGGTCACCACAAAATTCAGACTATTGTGTTCCATGTTCCCGAAACATGACTACCATGGGAGAAAAAAAAAGATTTTATAGGATATATAAATTTTAAAATAATTATAATAAAATAGCAATACGTTTTTATTTATGAGTAAATAAGTATCTAAAATTACTTCACGTTGTTAAAGCTCATATAAATACTCCATCCATTAAATTAAAAATTCTGAGCACATACAATATTAATTCTCTTAGTTTAATAGGATTTATTCGAATTACCTACTAAAAAATGATGAATTTAAATATTAAAACAACATGTTTACAATGTTATAATTTAAAATCGACTATGTATTAAAGTAATGTTAAAGACTTGGATTCTTACTCCACAAGGAATCAAAGAAAACAAAACAAAAAAAATGACACTTTCTCTTATAATATATACTTTCCCTTTCGCTATAGTTTCATTTTCTTTCTCTTTCTATACCACAAACCTAATAATCTCTTTCCACTTTGGAAATAACTTTTAGTGTTTTCCGTCATTTTTCTCGCATGTATAATATTTCAGTGCACATTTATTATTATCTAATTTACCTCTCTTATAATCAGGTGAGAATAAAATAGATTACAAGTAGCATATAAAAAAGTATTATTAGCGTAATTGGGTCCTATATAATTTATTCCATCACTCATAAATGGTAAAATAATAAAACAGAATTTGTTTACCTAAAACGCATCGTTTTCTTTTAAAAAACATATTACTTCACATTTTCCGCAATGTTATATGTACAAAGTTTTTATTATTTTTCAATATAACTATTTATTACTTTGAATAAACTAATTTGACTTCAAGGAAGAATTTGACTCATCGAAAATATGTTAAGGTCACAAGTTCAGCCAGGTTAAAGAAAAAACATTTTTATTAGTTTTGTTAGTTACATTACTTTGCACAAATAGTCGTTTTGAAGTTTTCTTTTTACCAAAACCAAGACAATCATTTAATTGTTTTTTGTTTTCAAACAATTTTAAAAATCACAAATAAAACAGATAATTAAGAAGTAAGTGAGAGTATTTTATTTATAAAATTTTGTATACTTTCTTTAGAAAAGTATTCCTTTTGAGTTATATTATTTTCATGTGTTAAATATCTTTTTCTCTCTCCAGTTTTAATAAAATTTAAAATTAGTCTTTTTTTTAAATTTTGACCAATTTAATTCTTCATATGTAGAAATGTTTGAATTTAATTTTTTAAGGTAAATTTTGTTAATTCATCTAAGGTTTCACGCCTATCTCATAATAGTATTTAAATTGTTTACCCCGTTTGACATATTTTTTCTTTAATGTTAACTCAAATATTATTGTAAAACGCATTTGAAACATCAAATAAACTTAACAAAATTTGATTAAAATGACTAAATTCACACAATTTTAAAGATAAAGTCTATATTGATCTACGATTCTGAAAAAGAACTAATCTCAATTTTCAGTTAAATTTAGGGAAAAAAATATATTTAATTATATTTTCATTGATAAAGCATGAGATCTTTAAATAATCTTAATACAATTTTAGTTGGACTATAATTACATTTCACTCGGTTATAATATATTTTTGGCATTTATTATTTCAACATAATGAAAAGTTTCAGTTTCCTCTTTTAAAACGCTTTGGTTACACTTGAATTGAATATTTTGTCAGGTTTTTTTAAACTGATCCATTAAACATGACAATGTAATAAATAAATATATTTAATGTGACATTTGTTGTCACGGCTTTTTACATGATGCAATTAGCATAATAAATTAAGTAAAATTTAATGATAGAAATAATAAAAATTGAATCATAGAGAGAGAGAAAAAAAAACATTTTATTTTATCCCTTATTATTAGTACTATTATTATAATTATTCGTTTTCTTCGTCTTTCTCTTCTTCATTCTGAGTCTGAAAACAATGAAACGTTGAAACAGAAGAGTGTGCGAAATTGGAATGTTTTTGGGTTTGTTCATTGGTTTCCGCAAATGAAGTGCTTCTACTTCTCCAACGCAGAGGACGAAGATTGCGTGGCAGCGGCACCGAGTTCGCGCGGTTCCACCTCGCGTGTGTCATGGGCGCGTTCGCTCAGTCTCATGGACACGCGCAGCCGTTCCAACTTCGACTCCGACTCCACGGAATTCTCCGACACGGTGGATTTCCATCACTTCCTGGTGCAGCGCCGCGCCAACGACCTCCGCCTCTTCCCATTCTCAGCGCTGAAGTGCGCCACGCGCGGGTTCAGCCGCGCCCTCCTAGTTGGCGAGGGGGGGTTTGGGTCCGTGTACCGCGGCGTGGTGGAGGAAAAGGAGGTGGCGATCAAGCAGCTGAACCGCAACGGGCAGCAGGGGCACAAGGAGTGGATCAACGAGGTGAATTTGTTGGGAGTGGTGAAGCATCCCAATCTGGTGCGGTTGGTAGGGTACTGTGCTGAGGACGATGAAAGAGGGATTCAGAGGCTTCTGGTTTACGAGTTTATGCCGAATAAGAGCTTGGAGGAGCATCTCTTGGCGCGAGTCCCTTCCACGGTTCTGCCTTGGGGGACCAGGTTGAGAATTGCGCAAGATGCGGCTCGCGGTTTGGCTTATCTTCATGAAGAAATGGATTTTCAGGTACTCTGTGTGTGATGGATTGTGACTTTACCTTGTCGTGTCGTCATTTATGTGATTTTCTTTCAAAACGAACATGTGGGTCTTTCTGGTTAAATTGAAAAGAAATGGGTACTTTTTGTTGGACTGTGTTTATTTATTTTACGAATTCATTAGTGATATATATGTTGTGGATGGATGGATATCTTTTATGGAAAACGATACTTGGTAGAGAATTTTTGTCATGGATTGCTGAAGTGAATGCTTGTTGCTTCATAACAATGGGTTTAGTTTTGGTGTGGAATCAAGTTTAAGAGATGAGGATTATTTGGATTGAAAGTAGAGGAGAATGTAACATGAGGAATTTAGGATTATTTGGTGGGCACATTTGTATATGGGTGTACCAAATCTACAACCGCATTGAGCAGGAAATCGTTGATCTGGATTCATGCAATTAAGGACATTTTAAGTGCTCTGAAATTTTTGTTAGTAAAGCAAATGTTGAGAATTGATTTTCTTTTTTTCTTTTGTTTAGGATTTAGAGTGAAGTAGAATATAAAAGAATTGTGAAGATTGAAGAATTCTGTGACTTAAGACATCCCTCTTTGGCTTTTTTTTAGGATTAATAGTGGTTTACAAGCCCCATCAGATTTTGGCTCGACTTTTTTTTTTATTTTATTTTATATTTGTGGATGGTTTCTAGTGTGGATAGAGATATCTTTTACAGCATTTCACATCTGCCAAAAACCATAGAGAATTTTTGTTGAAACACACTATTGATGATTGCCACTATTACTGGTGCAGCTAATATTTCGGGATTTTAAGACGTCCAACATCTTGCTGGATGAAAACTTCAATGCAAAGCTTTCTGATTTTGGACTGGCTAGGCAAGGACCTTCAGAGGGGTCCGGCTATGTATCAACAGCAGTAAGAATTTGTCTGTACTCTGGGGAAAATTCATTATATTCTACAACTATACATAACATTGTTTGGAAATTAAAAGATTTGCAAATTAAACCATATTTTACCATTTTTCAATGTGAACAAGTCCAATTTACGAAAAGCCACACTGATGATCTGAAGTCTGAATCTTTGTTTTTGATCCTGATATTTTGCTGCTATGCTAAGTAAATGACTTGTTTATTTGCAAAGGTTGTTGGCACCATAGGTTATGCTGCACCAGAGTATGTTCAGACTGGTAAGCTAACTGCTAAGAGTGATGTGTGGAGCTTTGGTGTAGTTCTTTACGAGCTTATCACTGGGAGGAGAGCTGTAGAGAGAAACCTACCTAAAAATGAACAGAAGCTTTTAGAGTGGGTTAGATCTTATGTTTCTGATCCTAGGAAGTTCCATCATATTGTAGACCCTCGACTTAAGGGACAATACTGCATCAAATCAGCCCATAAACTTGCAATCCTGGCAAACAAATGCCTCACAAAACAGCCGAAGTCTCGCCCCAAAATGAGTGAGGTGGTTGAGTCTCTTGGAATCATTATCATTGAGACTGATACTCGGTATGAAGGCTTCCCCCAAGCTGCTGTAGCCGCCGGAGAAGAAAAAGAAGAGAAGGTATCTGTAGAAGAAACTGAACCTGAACCAGCTAAACAAGGGAACAATTACCTGAAGAAGGTTTTTGAATTCAAAGACATGGTCAGCTTAAGAAACAAGTCTATTGGAAGGTTGGATTGGAAAAGTTGGGCGCCTGGGCTAGTAAGAAGCTGGTGATTAAGTGATCTTACAGTCAGTCACCTGCTAATAGCAAATTCGCAATGTTTGTTGATCACATAGTTTTCAGTCAGTGAAATCGACATTGTCAGGCACACAGTTAACTTGCTGGTATATACCCAATTTTGTATCAATTAATAATGTTATGTACAGGTTAATTTTGAGGAAAGCTATGATTTATTGATGATTTTGCCTTCTCAAACTAACAACGAATTTAGTCATGCAAATTTGGGCAATAACTGGAATTAAATGTTTCATCTGTACTTCTTTGAGCCTTGCTTGCATTTATCATTTTTTCTTTTTGAAATAAATTACTGTAAATATTTTATTAATAAAACAAGGTGCTACCATTTACTGCAACAGCACAGCGCACTGGTTTCACTTCTGTATGTTTGATTTAATGTAAATATATAATTAGGTTTCTTTTGGGCTTTTGTGGATGATGAAATATTTGTTTTATATAAATGCATATATATATATATATATATATATATATATATATATATATATATATATATATATATATATATATTCTCTCTTTTTATTTGACGTTAAATATATAGTGTTCAAATTATATTATTTTCATCATTTATATAAGATTATTTGTAATAAATATTTTTTATCTCTTATTTATTTATATATTTGATGTTGTATATATAACTTCTCTCCTTTTGATTGGGGTATAATAACTAAACAAATGTATTTTTTTTCTTGTTTTAGAACATACAATGAGATCTACATCTAATACTAGAAGTTTTAGAATAAGAGACAACTAGATTTTTTTTTTCAATAATGACAGATACACCGTTTTCTTCAGAAGTGACAGGGTAAAAGAAAATGTGGTTCTATAATTTTAGCTATTAATAAAATTTATTTGGTAAGTGACTTTTTTAGTTCCTTAAAGAAAATAAAGTTCCGTGTTTATTGGTTTTCAAATTTTCAAAATTGGAAGGAAATTCACACGCAAAATGGTTGAATAAAATAAATTTACATTTAATGAAAACTTCCAAATAGAAGTTGAGGGTGTTTTGTAATAAATTTACATTCAATTGATGGAGGAGTTGATTTATTAGGGTCTTTACAGCGAGTATCTTTAGGTCAACATTTGTCATAGTTTATAATTAGAAAAAAATTTGAGACTCAGAAGAACCTGAGAGAACGCAAAAAACATGTTCACATCAGTTTGCAGAAACCTATTTACTTACTAAACTTCAGTTCAGTTCATATCGATTTATTTGGTGTTTTATACTTATTTTAAAATTATATTTGAATTGTTTATTATTTGACATATTTTTATTTTAATGTTAAATCAAGTATTATTATAAAACACATTTTAAATGTTAAATAAATTTAATAAAATTTGATTAAAAAATTAATTACACGTATTTAAAAAGATGAAAAACTAAATTGGTCTAAAATTTTAAAATGAACTAATTCCAAAATTTATTGAAAATTAGTACAGTGAAGACATATTTAACCCATTTTTTCTTTATGGTTGTTCCAAGAAAAGTATATAATTGGATACAGACACACACAGTTGAATAAATGTTCCAGAGCGTGTCCAAATCTCGTTTAATTGATCGTGAATCTTGCGTGAAGTCGCTCTTCAATTTGTCACACGACAAACGGTCCTAGTGACTGCGATTTGAATGCAAACAATTTCCACTATTCCCACTTGTGTTGTGATAGTTTCAATAAAGCACAACTTGAAATCGAAAAGAACCCCACATTGCAATTCAGTGTAAGAACACAGAGAAGGAACAATAAGGAAAAAACAACAAAATTGATCTAACCAGAGTTACACAAGAAAGTATATGCAGGTGCAGATATTTTGACTAAGGTTATGTTACAGACAGAGCCTAGAATATGTACAAGCAATAATACTAAGATATGTAAAGCCTATAACATAAACATGTGTGCTATGAACGTGTTCAAGTTGATGTGGTAACATACAATTTTCAAGGACGTTTATTTGCAGTGTCATGTGAGAGAGGGGAAACTGAAGCTTTAACGCTTCTACCATTGGTTAAATCATCAGCACTTTTCCTACGACCACGTGAGGTATTCACAGAACGATTATGATGCACATGAGGAACCTGCAGCTGCTCCAAATCTGTGACAACTTCGTGCATGTTTGGTCTCAACTTGGATTCTGTTGCAAGGCATTGCAGACAGAGAGTAGCAACCTTAAAAGCCTCATCTATGTCATATTGTCCTTCAAGACGGTTATCCAACACACGCAGAAGCTTTCTCTTGTTTGCCATGTATGGCTTTGCCCATTCCACCAAATTCTGCTGCCCTGATGGTCTGTTCTTGTCCACAGCCCTCCTACCAGATAACAGTTCTACCATAACTACTCCAAAACTGAACACATCACTCTTAGCACTCACATGACCTTCACATAATGTTGGAAAAGTCTAAGTGTGAGTCAAAAGTCTCACATTCGATAAAATAGACAAAGTTAAACACTATATAAAAATAAAGACCCATAACACCATTGTCTTAAGGTTTTGGTGTAAAACTGGTGTCAAATGTTGTGTAAGACTAATGTCATATAACCATATGCAACCACAATCTCTTAATGACTATAACCATAACCCATATATAACCAAAACATATGAAAAAATATATAACCCAACATGTATCGAAGTTTTAAATGAAGACGAAATTCAATTTTGCATCAAAGTTTAAAGACTAAAAACGAATTTAACTCATTTTTGTTTAACCGCACACACAATACCTGTGGCTAGATATTCTGGAGCTGCATATCCATAGGTTCCCATTACTCTAGTGGAGACACTACTTTTGTCAAGTGTAGGTGCTTCTTTTGAGAGCCCTAAATCAGCGAGCTTTGCATTGTAATGCTGAAACAAATGAGCAAGGGAATCTTCAGATATGATATCTAAATAATTTTGAAACCTAATAATAGCCATGGGTCTGTGAAGGGCACATACCGAATCCAACAACACATTTGAGGTCTTGAAATCTTTATATATGACTTTTGTTTCAGCACTGTGGAGAAATGCAAGCCCTTTGGCAGCACCAAGAGCAACTTTCAAACGCAGGCCCCAAGAAAGAGGTTGAAAATATGAACCTCCTGTTGCAACAATGTGGCTGATTTTAGGCACACTTCACAATGTCAACGATTTGAAAAGATGGGAGATGAAGAACTCACTCATGAACAAGTGATTCTCCAAGCTACCACGAGGCATAAATTCATAGACCAGAAGACGGTCTCTATCTTCAAAGCAATATCCAATTAATTTCACAAGATGAGGATGAGAAAGCTGTCCTAGACAGTTGACTTCATCCTAACACAATAAATTTAAACACTGTAAGCCAAACCCGTGTAAGGGTAGCACTTAATCCTCATTTTCCAAGTTTTCATAAATCAGAATCATAAACTCGTCATGCATGAAAAAAGTTGTAATTGAATGTCATTACAAACAACTTTTACACTGCATGATTGCATATATTATATACCAATCACTACAGTATGTAGAGTCATGTTGAAAACTTGAGTTTAGTTTAGAAGAGAAACATGGATAAGATAAGAACCTTGAGACTTGCTTCCTGAGTTATACTGCGCCTTGCCTACAAAGAAAAAACATTCTGAAACATGAATTCATAGTTAAGCATTTAACAGAGGCAGTGCTTGCTTCTTGTTTAGCAGAAGTGAACCAAATCAAAGTGTTTGAAGTTTAAAGAAATAGATTAAACTCACCAACCACTCTTCGTGACCTTGGAAGCTATCCTGGCTAAGTCTTTTGACAGCAACAACAATCCCCGTGCCAGGATTGGTTGCAGAGAGTGAGTTATCATCAATCCAACCCTTAAAAACTGAACCAAAACCACCCTCTCCTAAGACACTGTCCTTACGGAAATTTCTTGTGGCAGCTGTAAGTTCTGTCAAACTAAAGCTCTTCAGATTGGATGAATTCAACATCTCACCCTCACTCTCAAGACTCTGAGGCACCGAAACCTCTGAGACCTTACTAATTCTGCTACTGAGATCTTTGGCATCGGCACTCACATGCTTTGAGTTTAACCCTGAGATGATATACAAACTTCAACTTTCATAAACTACATGGCATATATCAAACATATATCACATTCAGCCGAAAAAACTGGACTTTAGTTAGACAAACCAAACTCATTGAACAAGAGCTATAGCAAGGAAGTTAAAAACATTCCCATGTAGTCTTCTAAGGTGAAGAACACCAAAACCAATCAACACAGAAGCACATGGATCTAAACTCGTTTCATAAGCATGTAGCTAGTAGGGTGCTAAAACAAAGGTGAAGAAAAAAAATCTGAATATATATATACCAGTTTTAGTTTTGGTGCTCAAACAAACTCCCATGATAGAAGGAACACTAATTCCTTGAGCCTTGTTGCCTGTAGATCACAACAAAGTGAGTTCATACACATCAGGTTCAGAAGAAACCATGATCATGAATTGTAAAGAAAGAGAAAAAGAAATATGTGGCATAAAAAAATGGAAAGAAGAATAAATCATAAGTTCAAGAAAACCTGTTTAGGAAGCAAAGCTGAATCAGGGGTTATAGGAAGAAGGAGAATAGAAGGAAGTACATACAGCTAGCCTCTACAGGGGATGCAGGAAGGGAGAAACACAAGTTTGCTGACATGTAGACCTTATTATTAGTGTTAACTTGTGTGTGGTCCCTAGAGAGAGAACAGAAAGACCATTCATAAGTTAAAGAGCAAGTTGACCAAAGTTTCAGATAAAAACTTGGAAGGATTAGAAAAGACAAAGAGATAAAGAAGTTGAAGTGACTAAAGAAGGTGGGTATGGCCATTCAAGTAGCATTGCATGGCCTGATGTAATGGAAGGAACTCTTTTGGTTCAGATTTTTTGAACTTACAGATAAACTTAACTTCAAAAATTAAGTGAAAGATGTTCAGATATTTTCCTACAGTTTAGTCATTGTTTATTCTTTTGTATTATCAGTCAATCACAGATGATTTTTTTTTTCAGAATATAGAAAATTATCAGTTTAACTTAATTTTATGAAGACCTTGACAGTACTTTCTTGTGGACAAAGTGTCACACCAGTGCATGAATCTGCCAGCAATGAAAAATCTGATTTATCAGCAAACAAAAAAATCTGTGCTAATTTATCAGCTTCTAGTTTAAACCATACTCACTTTATTAAATAAAGCAATGAAAAAAATACTACATAAACAACATGATGATTTCACAAAAATATGCTGCATAAAGAGTAGAATCTTGGTTAGTTGTTTCACTTTATGCAGAAACTACAGAAAAAGTTACTGTGAATGAGTTGGATTATTATTTTGTTAGGTTGGCATTTATTTATGATCTATGATAAGGTGATAGAAGGTTTCCTGGTTTGGCTTTTGTTGTGTTTGTGGGTGTGAATGATTTGAAGAGGGTAGGGTCTTACATCAAGTTGGAAGAAAGCTTGGTTGTTTTGTAGCATTGCATGTTGAGAAAAAATGGACCCCTTCAGCTTTTGCCACTTGCTGATTAATGTTAACCACACTTCACGCAAGTGATGCTCAACACGCTCGCTTCTCATTATCCATGTCCCATATCGGAATATCCTAATTTTATAATACCCTCGTGCCATTTCTAGATTTTCTGTGTTCCATAATTTAGATTAATTTAATAGTTAATTACACACACTTAAAATATTATTATAATTATGATTGTACTAATTCTTATAAATCCTAAGTAAATATTTAAATATTTATTCACAATCATGTTTTTTTTTTTATTGTTTATGAATATTATAGATTACTTGTTTAATATTCAATTATTTTTTATGTTCTTTATTAGAAGTTTTTATTAATCTGAGAGTTAGACATCTTTTTATATAGATTTCTTTTCGATTTTTAATAACTACAAAATTCATTAGTGGAAAATTCATAAAATTCATGTATATGATGGAATCTCCTCTTTTCGCGTCTTTCAAAGACGTTCCTCATTTTTTCTATTAAAAAAATCGGTAATTCTGATTCAATTATTAGTTTGAATTATATTTTATTTTAGTTCGGTTCAATCTCAAATTTAATATTTGCATTTAAAACATCATAAAAATAATTTCATAATGTTAGAAATAGAGAGAACTGATAAGTATATTAAAATAACATTTTTTTAAATAAGTAAATAACATGTTTTTTTTATTTAAATGGAATAACCAGAACTTCGAATTGAAAAAAAAAATAGAGAAAAAATTTATGCTTAACTTTTAGTTTTCGTGTGTGTAAGTTAGTTGAAATGTCATTTTAGATAATTGATTTTGTTTGATATATAAAAAATTAGTTTTCACGTAAGAAAACGAGTTAGCATCAACATAGAAAAGAAAAAAAAACAGAGATTTTGGTGTGATGCTCTCAAACTAAGATTCGTTTATATTTATAATCTATGGAGGGACTCGAATTAGTACAAAATTGACAACAACAATTTAAAATAAAACGTGGATAATATTTTTTGGACGGCTTGGATGACTCATTAATTTTTTTTTTCTGATCTGATTTAGAATTCTCATAGGTTATATTTTATAAATTTATGATAAATTATAATATAGGACAACATAAACAATATATGTTAATATATAAATATATATCTATATTTATATAGAGAGAGACTATTAGTCATTTCATATGATATTATATTAATTAAAGAATTTAAAGCTTAATCAATAGTCTTAAAAATCTAACTAATTTTTTCCTCATTAATGGTTGTCTAGTCCAATAAAGTCAACCATAATAAAGGTTTAATATTTGTCTGCTATTCTACAGAACTCATAAAGAGTAAGAAAAATATTATGAAGTTATTTGTAAAGTCATTTCTTCTGAATAATGTCACAGTATAATTTAGCTATTTTAATCTTTTAATTAACAAAAAATATTTTCTATCTTCTTTCCGACAAGAAAATGAAGGATATTTTGTTATCTTTTCCATTCTTTCCCTTTTCACCTTTTGTGTTATCTTTACTTTAGTGATGTCTTCTCCACTTTGCTTCTCTTCAAAGCCCTGGGCCATAGTTACAAGAACAAACAACAAAACTAAAAGTAAATGTTTAATATTTAAACAAATAACAGAACATACGATTATCCATTTTTACATATTTAGTGTGATTGGAATATATAACTTTTTATTATTTCAATAATCAATTACAGCCAGAATAAGTTTCTATTTAACATAATTAATTTTATTTGATAAAAAAAACCAGCTTTTATGCATTGAATTAAGAAAAAAAAAGAGATATGTACTGATTTTAAAATAATAAGACAGATAGAAATAGAATAAATGGGACAATTTTGATAGGGCAATCTTTAAACATAAATAGGTCACTTTAAAATAATCACAGTGTTGGTGTAACAAAACAACTGAAAATTTGTAGGACTAAGAGTAATTAAACCTAATTAAAATTAATTTTTGAGTAACATAATTTTTGTATAGTAAAAGTGATTTTTTTTTTTTGTATAATGTTGGATAGTTTAAATCAAAATTGATTTGGAATGTAGAATTACTAAAATAAATTTTTGAATGATGAGGTGTGTAGTTGAAGTTAGGTGAGAAGACAAAGAAGGTGGTTTCTTAAGTCATGATTGAGTATGGACCTTAAGGATACTTTTGAGAGGTATATTATTTGTTATACATACTTTCCATGATACAACAAAAACTCCTATGCTAAGAACCACAACATCATGCACAGAGTACAAAACTCACGCAATACATAACTCACGCAATACATAACCGTTACTCTATGAAAATATATAATATAGAAACTTGTTCTTATTCTTTGAAGACTTAAGAGTCTTAGAATATAATTTTTTTTAAACAAAGTTTATGCAGTTTTAAACTTGGAGTCTTTTCGGAACACTTAAGTTAGGTGTCTTCCTTTCCAATTATAATTAGCTACCCTGCTATATAAAACGACAAACTAAAAAAATTTAACAATTTTATTTAATCATTTTCATTTTTTTAATTAATAGCGCATTTTAATTAAAAAAATTATTACAAGTACGATGGTTGCATTCTCCTATCATTACGCAACAGATCTTTGTCGCCTATTATGCAGCAAGAAAATAATCTATGAAGTGATTGAATTGTGTCTAAGGCTAGATATACAAATGAACTATTCTTATTACGTTATTTAACTAATTTTAAAAACAAAAAGCTAGACATTTTCTTCTATGTAACAAAAAAATTACAAAAATAATCCATCATAAGCATGAAGCAAGAACAATTCTCTAGATGGAACATTATTCCTACGATTAAAGAACGTGTAATCCATTACAAAAGTGAGATAACCCAAATTCATTTTGGGTCGCAAGAAAACACTATTTCCCTAGGCCCAAATAAATATAAAAATAAGACTGGAGAGTCCAAACAACATAGCACGACTCAATGATTTGAGTAAATATCATAATGTTTATAACAATAAAACCAAAATCTCATCTTAAAAAACATTTCAATGGAGTTAGTGGCATAGACTTTCTCTGGATAGTATTGAACCAGTAATATGTGATATGGACCTTATTGAATGGAAGGAGGTAACTCCTTAACAGCAATGATCTTCACAATGGATAAAGAGTAGTTACACTAAAAACTCATTCAAACAAGTGTCAGGATTCCAAAGCACTGTGATTGTATCACCACAAATTTATTTAACAAGGATTGTTGCGTACTAATTGCAAATTAGTGTTCTCTACAGTAATCTCATTTCTCAAGACCCAAAAATGTAAGTAAGCAAAGTGCATTCAGAATAACCATAAACAGTTTTTCATTTAAAGAAGTTGACAGATATCAATCTTGTGTTGCAGCTCCTTGGTTGAGCTCGGCAAATCTCATGCCAACCCTCATAGAATGCTTCAGAAATTTCTCTGCACATCTTCGGACACAAGTTTCCTCTTGCTTTTGCAGAGATTTATGCTTAAAAGTGTCAACACAATCAGTAAAGCATCTCTCAACAAGTGAATTATACATTCTCAGACTGCAATGAAACCCAAACCATGATCAGGAACGCCATCACATACCACAAGCACAAGATCAACTAAACAAACAATTGCTATACCATGATTGACAATGGTTTTCCAAAATTTTCCCTCTCACAGATAAAATAAACTGTCAAAATGTCCCAAACTAAAACATTCAGGCATAATTTTAAACCGTAATAAATTATTAAATTCATACTCAATAGAAATAATATATCCCCTAAAGGGCTCCTGAAGTAATGAACAGTAAACCTCTTCAATTATTAGAAACCATTCTCAGTAGTCCATCCAGTATTGAAAGAACCTCCATGATTAAACCATGGTAGTCAAATATATCAAACGCCATATTAGTTTTATTACTTTAGGGATATTTAGGAAGGAAATTGATATTTAGTATACCAAATTGATTGTTCGATCTTTCAAAATACATCCAATCACCAAAATTTCAGCAGTATATTCCCACAATTACAAAATGGAAACTAATAAAGAGGGTTGGTTTGATCGAATGGAACTTATTTCAAACCATCTAGGTCAGTTCCAAGAAATGTAGTTCCCAAAACGTCCAGAAGCAACATTCACGTGCTGCGCTGGTTTTAAGGAGAACTTCGCTCTGGGCTTCATGGAAAGGGATCACACAGATATTCTATAAAAAAATAGTGCTGCCCTAACAAATTAGCATGAAGCCCCCAAATCTAAAAGGAAGTCATCAACACACACAAGCTCATACAATATACCTAGATTCCAAGTTCGAAAATGGAAAACGAATGAATGTAACAAAGTGAAGGTGATAAGAAGCAAAACGAAATTACCTGTCACGGATTTGCAGCTGTTCCATCATGGCAGACATTCTTTGCCTATCTGCCTCAGGGAGCGATTCCAGATCCGCTAACATGCTTTTGTCCATAATTGATCCACTGATCAGTCACCGTCGAGGGTTTTGCGAGAAATTACGGAAGAAGAAACCGCAATGGAGACAAAACCCTAACACTGTGGGGAAAGAAGAAGAAGAGGATGAAGGTATATATAGGTCGCACCACCAGTTTCCACTTAACCTAAAATTATTCAGGGCTTCAGCTTTTGACCAAAACGCATCGTTCCGCCTCTGTGTTTTCGTTTTTGCCCCTTTTTGTTTTTTTTTTTTTTTTTTTTTTTTTTTTTTTGTTTTTGTTTTTTATGTTTTTCTTTCTAAGAGACTAAGGGTACCAGGTTACATTTTTTTTTACTAAAAAAACACGAATCAATTGTTTTTTAAAAGATTTCAATACCGCATGATAATAATATTTAAGCATACATCCAATAAATGTACTTTAATTCCTTTATTTATTTATAATATATATATATATAATAGACTAATTACATATTTTTTTTAGTCTAAACTAATGGACAAATTAGACGCATACTCTTGAATAAAATATTTTTTGGTAACATTTTTGTTTGAAGAAAGGGTTTGTAAGACTTTTATTCATGAGAATATTTCTACGATATTTTAAATTCTGACATATTTTTTAATATCAACAGTTTAAAATTAAATTTGATATTTTAAAAAAGTCTATCAATAACTAAAATAAAAAATATCACGGTATAATTTTTTTACATAAATATAAGACATAATTTCACGTTAAAAAATATTTGTTAAAAATATTAATCATGATACAATAATTACATATTGATAAAAAAAAAGTTATTATGAATTTTAACTATATAAAATAAAGATTTATTCTGCGAATTTACCAGTTAGTTTTAGAGCTTGTAATTCTTAAGTTTATAAATCTGATTCGGGAAAGTACATTCTACAGTAATAGGAAAAATATGAAAAAAGTCAAACATTCTTTATCGCCTTGAAAAAAAGAAGAGAGGTAGAATACTGGAGAAGAAAAGGGAGGGAGATTGCGGAAGAAGAAGAGAAAAAGTGCAGAAAAAAACTCATTTCAAAAACTATTTTCTGAATTTTGGAAAACACTTCTCGAAACATATTTCATGTACAAATACTTTGGAAAACTTATTCTCGAAGATATTTTTGTAAGTTCTAGAAAGCTTTTCTCGACATTCTTATTTGAAAAAAAAAATTAAAAAAAAATTTATGCGCTTTGTATATTCTGTTTCGAAAATCATGTTCCGAAAATCTTGTTTCAGAAATACTGCTTTGAAATTCTAAGAAGTTAATTCTGGCAAATTTTTGGAATTTGTAATCTAAAATCACTTTTTTGCAGTACAAATGGTCATTTCCACATTTTGATACGTGCTCGAAGAAATGTAGGGGTGCAAGAAGTAAAATCGTAACGCCTTTGTTGAAGCCGCTTAATCCAGAATTATTTTTGGGACAATATTATTTTAGGGTTTTTCTTCCTGCACTCCCAATTTTTCTTCCTACACCCCCAACCTTTTTATAATTCCACTGTTACTCTTTTGGTTTGTGGTTATCGGCTTTCAGAACTAGGTGTTACCGGCTTTCAGAATCCGATTTTATTGATTTTCAAGATACGAACAGTAGTGAAATATAAATAAAAATTTTAGGGGTGCCAAATTTAATTTTTTTATATATAAATTAAATTTCTAGTTAAATAAAAAGTTTTTCATTTTCTTTACTTAAACCATTTTAAACCATTTTTATAGAATGATTCACGTATTCAGTTTTTAATATTTCTAAATCATTGAATTCACGCAACAGAAATATTCTATATTTTTATTCCAAATCAAGGTTATCCAACTAATTCATTATGTGTAGCAAAATTTGAAATGCAACCTAAGATATATCCATAAATTTTATCATTAGAGCAGAAAACACAACAACCTTTAAATTTCATAATTTAAGGTTGTACTAATTTGAGTAAAAATATAATTAAGGTTCATGCCAATTTGATAAAAGAATTCATAAAATCATAATTAGGGTTCATACTAATTTGGGTAAAACTTAATTTGGAAGAAATATTATAGGAGAATCATAAATTTAAGATACATAAATCATAATAAAATATTAATGATTTATGATAAATATTAGGATAACCATTTATTTACTTACTTTTCGTTTTTACTTTAATACTTTCTTGATGACTTATTGAGAAATAATTTATTATGACCAGAGATAGAACCTTAATCGCTTTTATCAACCAACATCCATCAAATTAATTTTTATTTTTAAACAATAAAGATATATAACTAAAAAATATATAAATAAATTTATTATAAATTTTCTTAAACTTAATATAAATAATATAATTACATATAAATATAATTTTAAAATATATAAAAATATATAAAAAGAATTAAAAACAAAAATTGGGATTACCAGCTTTTAGAATCCAGTGTTACCGACTTTCAGAAATCGGTGTTACCGGCTTTCAGAAACTGGGATACCGAATTTCATTTATGGAAGTGCAAGTTGGAGAAATATTTAATTTATAATTTATTTTTATTTTTTTAAGAATATAACGGTCTTTACAATCAAATTTAGAGGTGCAGAAAGAAAAATTGGGGGTGCACGAAGAGAAACCCTTATTTTAAAGCCTAAAAACTTGGACAAAAATCCATTTTAGACCCGACAGTATTAGTTACTTACGCAGAAATATAAATCAATGAGTATATACAATCAATTTCATTTGCTCTTAATACTTTTTAAATAAAAAAAATTTATATTTATAATAGTAATCAATCAGAAGTAAAATTCCAGCTGTGCAAGAAAACTATATCAGGTGACACTTGTCATATTCTCATAATTTATTTTCCATATATTCTCATTTGCACACTATATTGTTTTACATTTTGCTACTCCTTTTATTATTATCAACAATAAAATTAACTTCTAATATTACTAAATCAACTCCTCTGCTTTTTACCATCTTTGTACCACTGAGTATACTATTTTTGTCGTATCATGGTTAGAAAACACAGCTCTCGGTCAAATTTTAATTTGTTTCATTTAGTTTCTCAATTAAATATATAATAAGAGAAGAAAATTTTTTAACACTCTTTACATGTATAAAATTTCTTACAATTCTCACATATTCCATCTTCTTTTCCGCCTTTTTCACTAAAAATAAGATAATTTTATCCATTCATTTTAAGTAAAAATATCAAAATGAGATCAAACGAGATAGATTTTTTTTAATGTGTATCAAATTAGACTTGATTAACTTGATTCTTAGGTTAAATGGATTGGAGTAAGTTAAATGTATTAATCTATAACTCACTAACAACAATATTGCTTTTTACCATTTTTTTGTTATAATTTTTATTACTTTTAGTTAAATAGTAGAATATTGTTTAATAATATTTGAATAGTTTAAATATTTATTTTATTTATTTGTCGTTGACATCTTAATTTTTAACTGGTGTCTTTATAATAATGTTCGACTAAATAAGTGAATATATTGATTATAATACTATAAAAAAAATTAGTCAATCCACTTTTACTGTGTTACGATAAATATATAAAATAAATTAGAATAACAAATCATCATTAAATGAGTCAATCCATCGAACTCATAACTTGTGATCAGTCAAGTTGAGATACAAAATTTTTAATTTATTAAAGAAAGAGTCGAGTTAAGCTGACTTGTTTCTATTTTAACTTGGTGTGTTTGTATTAAAAGATGAATTTGGAAGAATGGATTTGAATGGGAGGAAAATGGGGTAAAGTCGGGGTTGTTTAGATTAAGTGAGAGATAATGAAAGTTTGTCTATGATGTCATCAGTATAATATACTAAAAAAAATGTTATAATGGATAATATTAGATGTTTATTAAAATACTCTTGAGAGAAATTGCGTTGTAAATTTAAAAGTAATTGGTATAAATTATGTTAAAATGAAATTTAATTTTTTATTTAAATTGAAAAAAGTTATCATAAAGAATTAAATTAAAGTAATATTACTTTTCTCATTAGTTGGTCGTAAAGCCAAAAAAAAAAACAAATTTAGGGAATTCTTAAGTTCTTAGGGACATATACATAGATGCACCGGTATGAGCTCATTTTTTCTTCCATTATTCACATTTTTTAGGAGAGTGGTAAGTCACATTTTCACGCTGGCAATTCACCTAATCTCTCTACAAACAAACATGCCAAACATCCGCAAATCAATCTTGGTACACATTACTTCACCCGAAACAAACATATCAGTAATGAGTCAATTCATATGAACTGAGTTAATTCATTTTGATACCCGCAATTTTAATAACTACATTTTATTACATTAGAATTAAACAAATATATAAGTGACGATTTGTATATTTATCCATTCCTTTAAAAAATGTAGGCTATATTAACCCAATAACAATCCTACTTTTTTTAACCTATATCTAAAGATGATCCCTATGATGCAACTAAAAAACAGCAATAAGTCCAACCTTAGTAAACCCTAGATCCATGAATGGCTTGGCAAAATGGAAGTGTGCCCTCCAAAAAAAAAAAGAGCATTTTCTCTACCTTTGTTCCCTTGAATGAAGTTAAGAATTTACTATTTGAGAGGGTGACACAAATGATGGAAGAAACATTGAAATGGTAGTGTGAAAGTTGTTGATGGCATATAGATAGAATGAAATGAGAGAGAAAACGCGTAATTGTAATTGTTGAAGCTAATGAGAATGAGATTGAGATTGACAATGACGATGGTGGGTAGCTATTGCCTAATATGGTCAAATCTCATGGATTGTGTATGCTCAATGGCTGGCATTCTAATAATAAAATATCTCTCTTTCTCACTATAACTTCTTCATTCTATCTTCATCTTTTTCTCTCAACACTCTTTCCTATTGCTCTTTCTATTTCTAGTTGTGTTTTCTTTGGCACATCACACAGTTTTCTTGACTTTCAAATTTTGAACTTCCGACATTCTCTTTGCCCATTCAACCATCAAACACAATTTCCAATGTCTGTTCACAAAATGAACTTTTAAAATCACTTTGGAATAATCGAACTTATTTTTTATCCATTTTTAATTTATTATTTCAATTACGATTAGATCATTATATCACATTATTAAAAAAAATTAAAACAAATGATTTAATGATAATTAAAATAATAAATTAAAAATAATTAAAATAAAATACTTAATAAGAATACATTTCTTTGATGACCACGGTAGTTCAATGCCTGTAATCACTGGACAATACAATTTAATTTGGATTCTGAATATTATTTGTGTATTAAATGAGAACTTGTATAAAAAAAATATAATGCGATAACTTGAAAATCAATTTTTTGAACCATTTAGGAGTTTGTTTTTAACAAAAATAAAATAAAAAGAAAGAGTGAAGTAAAATATATGTAAAATTATTTAAAAAGAAAAAAGCTTGTTTAGTGTAGAACAAAGAAAATTCAGCTAACAATAAGTCCAGGTACTGGTATTCAGATGTCTAGACTTTCAACTTTGGCATTTGATTTCTTGTCCTTTAAAATTGGTAAACGTTTTTGTGAACCATGAAAAAGAGGTCAACTCTCTTAAAGCATAATTTTGAAATTTATGTATGTATAGGGAGAAAGAGTCAAGTTTTAATTTATGCGTGGATAGTTATTTTTTATAAAATTATAAAATTATAAAATATTTTTTATAAAAAAATTTTGCAAAAATTGTTTTATACAAAAGATTAAAAAAAAAAATTGATGATACTTCTACATGTAAGTTTATTAAACGCAACAAACAATCCAAACTTTTTACAACAATATAAAATCTATATAAATGATGCAGTTGTAAATATTATATTCATGCAGAAGACAATGATTTTCTTCAAGACAAACGGTGTTTTCAAAACTTTTAAGTAAAAAAAAAAAAAAAAAAAAAAAAAAAAAATAAAGAAAATAAAATAAATAAAAAAAAAAAAAAAAATCCACTAAAGAAATCTTGAAATTGAAGTTTATAAATCTTGGATCCAACATTATTTGACACCTAGATAAGTTTTGGAGATTTTGGCCTCTAAACAAAAATCCTGAATAGACCAATCTATGGCTATGGAAAGAAGGTGAGAGAATGAAGATAATTTGACTAATGAAAAGTGGTTATTATATATCGAATTGTGTTCAACGCATTAATCAATTGCATTTTAATGCTCAAGAAAAATTAAATTAAAAAAAAAAAAAAAATATATATATATATATATATATATATATATATATATATATATATATATATCTCTTGAGTTCTGAGCAAATCATGATTAACTATTTAAATTACTTTAGGGTTTTACCAAGGGTAATCATATTTTAGTGCTGTAGGGAAAGCAAATACTGACATTGCAATAAAAAAAGAAGAAGAATGTGAAAGATAATTAAGCATGAATCCATATTAGACATAATGGTTGAAGTGGAGAGCATTAGGATGCAAACCAAATTGTTTTGGGTAGAGAACCAAAAAGGTCCACCATGTAATAAGAGACATCGCACTAACCTTAATTATGTTTTTTTCTTTCTTTCTGAAAAAAAAAGGTAGAATGACAGCAATGGTTGGAGTCTGAAATTCTCTCAAGTGGAACAATTTTTAATAGCATATAATAATAATAATATTAAATTGAAGTCAAGTTTAAGGATCCAAAGCTAGATTATAATAATTATTAACATTCCTTTCACCAAGCAGCTGACTCAATGTCTTAGCCCATAGTGTTTCTTCTAGACAAGTTTAAAAAAATTCCAATTGCCATTGTTCTTCCAATTAAACATCGTTTGCATGCGCAACTTGTTCAGTTTTTTGAGGCATATAATATCTGGCATTCAAATTTAATACTCATGTATAAGGATTGTGATATCATTATCAAAACGAATATGAACTACCACAGTATTTTTTTTCCCCAAAAATTGAACTTTAGATTCAATCTTATAAAATTAGTATATAAAATGAAATTTGCATTTTACATATTATAAAATCGTTTATGAGATTTTATATATATATATATATATATATATATATATATATATATATATATATATATATATTTTCACACTAATTTTAGTCGAGAGTTAGGAGTTGTTCTCACATAAAACTCGATCACGATTTTGTTAGAAGTGTGTTAAGTTTAACTCAATTTTACAAAACTGTTTCGATATCGGGTAGAACAGAATGTTCAAGAAAATTTGTTAGGATAGGGTCTAACTTTTATCAAAAGTGAGTTTTAAACCTAACTTAACTCCACAAAACCGTCATCTCGATATCGGGTGGAACAAAAGGTCCAAAAAAATTCACTAGAATAGGCTCTAACCTTTGATACCATGTTAGAAGTGAGTTTTAAGCCTAACTCAACCTCACAAAACCGGCTTATAAGGTGAGGATTGTACTTACTTATATATTGTGAATTGTCCTTATATTTAGTCGATGTTGGACTTTCAACAAGTCTTGTTCTTAAAGACGTCTTAGAGAGTGAAAGAAAGAAGAATTATTTAAACTGTGTTTGATCTTCACTCTAAAAGATGTGTGACTTATTAGATATATTATTAAATATTATTAAGTATGAAACTAAATATTAATTAATAGTGCGATAACGATATGATAACAAGTAATGCAATAAGTTCAAGAGGCAAGGAATCATGCTATGTGAATTTTACTTCCGAAGTAACTCATTCCTTGGTTTGTTTTAAAATTCTAACAGCTTTAAACTCGTTTGAGAGAAGCCAACATTAACTCATGACTTTTAACTTGTTGATCACAGTACAGATTTAGATTTTTTTTTGGTTGTTGAATCGACCATGTTTGTGCAACTGTTGATAAAAAGACAAAAGAGAAAAAGGGTAGGTGGGTCATGCAGATGGATTGTGGAGAAGGTGGCAGGGAAAGGTCTTGCCACTTGCAAATAATCAATGATGATGGCATTGAATTTCTTTCTAATGTTTTTCTTTTTTTATATGAATTCATCTGTTTAACAGTTGATTTGTGCAGTGTTTAGTAATATTTAAAAGAATGTGAAACATTTTATTCCAAGAATAGTTTGTTGTTATTGTAAGATACGTGGGAGAATTTGGCACCCTACATTTAAAAATTATTTAGGATTGGAGTTAGGAAGCAATCACTTACCTAAAACTATTTGTCTATTTGATTTGTCTGGTAATAAGACACAGTGATTTTTATGAGTTGACAAGTGTCTGAATTTTATATGTTCCATCTACAACCAAATTGGTATATTTTCGGAAGATTACTACGGCCAAATCAGACTTCCTTCTAGGTCGCAGGATTTATTCAAAGAACAAAGTAATCTATTCTCATTCTATGCAGTAAACAGTAAATGCTTTTGTGAGTAGTATTTTTTCATGTTGGTTTTCATCTGAGTATTTATTAAAATTCTACATTGATTAATATAAAAAAAAAAGAGAGTAACGAACAAAATATTATAAAAATAAGAGTTGTTTTTAAAATTATCAACCCAATTCAATAAGCTTATTGGATGAATCGGATCTAAAGTAAGTGGTGTATCACGAGAATGTTTGTAATTTTTTTTCAAAAATTTATAGGATTAAATATATTTTTTGTCTCTCAAGTTTCAGTGAATTTTAGAATTAGTCTCTTTTTGAAACTTTATACCAATTTAGTCTTCCATCTTTAGAAATGCGTGGATTTAGTTTTTCTTACCAAATTTTGTTAAGTTTATTTGACATTTTAAACACATTTTATGATAATATCTGAGTTAACACTGAAGCGAAAATGTGTCAAAAGGTGTAAATAATTCAAATACTATTATAAAATGTAATTGAAACGTTAAATAAACTTAACAAAATTTGGTTAAAATGATTAAATTTTCGCATTTTTAAAAATGAATGATTAAATTGGTCAAAATTTTTAAAAAATGACTAATTTCAAATTTCATCGAAACTTGAGAGACAAAAAATATATTTAACCCAAATTTATATTACCAAAAAATTCTCACTTGAAGATATTGATTTTTAGTGCGCAATTTTCCGACACATCACAATGTTCATCATGGTTTTTGAAAAATCTTGATTATTCGTAGCAAAAGTAAACTAATAAACTTTGTCTATATGGATTGAAAGTTAACATTTTTTTTTTCACAGATCACGGCAAAAACTTTGTATCATGCTATAATTTTCTTTCTTTGTGAGCTTCAAGATAAATATGTTTTTGATTTGAAGCGAACATAACATGTGTTGATGTCTTAATACTTATGTCAAAACTTGTTGAAAAGTGCTTTAAGATGTGAAAGTTTGAACTAACTTATTAGTAAATGGATAGGGAACAAATGTAGTATATATTATTAGTTTGAAGTGTAACAAAAGTTAATTAACTTGACTGGGTATAACACACTTTGAAGCAAGATAAAAAAAAAATGATCTGGGGAAATTTTAGGGTTAGGTTTTAAAATCAAAGATTTTAAATTTTTATAATATTGTTTTTGTGATATAGTATACAACTTATGTCAATTCATAAATAGGTATGTAAATTGTATTTAATTTCTAATGTTTTTCATATAAAAAGTAATTTAAAGTTTTAGGAATTGAAATAAATTGAAATGTACCAAATGGAAGATAAGATTAGAACGTAACGGAGGGTGAAAACGGTACTTTACTAAAAATTTAAATCCAAATTTAAGTAATTAGTCAATTCAACTAATTAATTAAGTTAAATTATACAAATAAAATTAAATATGATTTTTAGTGCAATCATTTTTAATGTAATTTGTATGTAATTTTCAAATTAAAATTTCATTCATTTTTTATTTAATTTTAGAATCAGAAATACAAATTATAATTAGAACATGCAAATTTAAAAAAAAAAAATTAAATGTCAAACAATTAATGAAAAACTCAAGTTAAATGGTTTGGTGTTAATTTTAGTTAATTAATTATTGGAAATTAGTTCTCAATAAGAAGAGGTGTGTAACTCCAAAATTTGAGAAAACTAGAAAAAAAGTAAAAGTAAAAATAAAAATCTAAATCTGAAAACTAAACAATTTTTTTTATGTATAATAAAAGTGTAAGTAAATATTTGCTTTGATTTTTTTTAAATGTTATTTTCAAAAACATACAACGAAATTAACATTCTCAAATATTTAAAAGGAAAATGTTTAAATAGGCATTAAAACTTCTAGATTTTATTTTTACGTTTATGCGATTAATAATTAAAACATATTTAGTTTTTGTTATTTAAAATAATATGTTCAGTTAACGGTACAAGTAATACATGTTAGATAAGTATAGTGTTTATAAATTAGATTGAAAACTTAATTTTCACGCAAAAACTATGGTGGCCTCATCCATGTTTTTATTTATTAATTATAAATTTTGATTTTGTCGATTATCTTAATATAAATCTAAATCTTATATTTATTAAAATGATAAAGTTAAATAATTTAAAGAAAACTCAAAACTTATTATCTTAAACAAATAAATTAATATATTTTATGAATTAAGTTCATACTCCAATATCGTGGAAAAAAAATCATTAGAAACTGATGACCCTTATTGCCTCTTCAATATAAATTTCCTCTACAGTGAAAATTACACTGCAAAATCTAATCATGACACGCGGTTTTGAATATAATGTCAAAACAAAACTATAATCGATTTCAGACCCTTCTCTTTTTCTTTCTAATCAATGATAGTAATGATAATAATAATAATAAACCAATGCAAGTATAACTCGGAATTTTATCTAGAAATCGCGAAAACCGATGTTAAATTAAATAAAAGAAGATAGGTAAGAAGTACTTTTTATAATTGATAAATTTTAGTCAAGTAAAAAATTGATAATTTTTTAGTAAAAGTATTATGTAAAACTATATTTAAAATATTTACAACAAGATCCTTAAAAAAAGAAGAAATTTTTAGTGGAATATACCATATCCCAAAACCCGTTTCATGAATTGTGTAACTGGGAAGGACAAATTATATGACTTTGAAAGTAAGAAAAATCTTGAGAACCATGTTCTGGCAGATTGCAAAAGTCAAGTTCATTTTTTCTTCTATAAGACTTAATTACATTACAGAATTTAATTGTTGACGTGGAAGCACCTAAATATGTTTACATTATGTACTTAAAAAGTCCACTCTCAGAAAAGCTTTTAAAAACTAGGCTAATAATCCACTCTACTATCAAATATTAAAAAATGTCTTGAAATTGTAATGCAACATTACATATACAATAAACAAATAAAGTATGGGTTGAGAGCCAAACATGATGAAACACATTCCAAATATGAACATTGAATTCAATCTGTAATTACAAAAAAAGTCAATGGAGTAATGGGCTACATTTAAATCAACATTAGTCAAATTACCTAAATATTCAGGCTATGCAGTGATGGCAGCATTACTAATATCAAACCACCCCACCAGCACATTCAATTAAGGTTACCCAACTTTTTTTCCTTCTCTCTCTACATTACCCTTTTCTCATTTCAATTAAAACAAAAAGCCGAAATATTTGACATTTTTTTATTTCTATTTTTTCTTTTTTCAAATAAATTAAATATATATATTACGAGCTCTCGGGAAACCTAAAGTTGACAAATTATCAGACGAGAGCAATCGGAGAGAGACACGTGGACAGTCAACCTTCATGTCTTCGACACCCTCCGCTTGATCCAACGGCGCCCGTGTCACGCTTTACGAGATCTTGATAAAAAAAACAGCTTTAAAAACATTTTTTTCCCGTGTTGACTTTTCGATTCTAAACCAGAATTTATGACCCTCATTTAAATTTCACCCTCCATTTTTTCTCCCAAGACACAACAAACGAACACGACAACGCTCTCGCCATCAGAATCATTCATCGCTCCCATCCGTGACCCTCCCACGCGAATCTCGTCCACTTGCCGCAGCGCGTGCGCTCCACGCTCCAAACAAAACGTACGCGAACATTGAACGAGATAGCAAAACCGGACATAAACCTTTGAGTTTTACTTTATCTTCAACATAGTCAACGCCCCACTCCAAAAAAATCCCCAATTTTTAATTTCTTCTGTGCATAAAATCACCAAGCAAAAAAAGCAAGTGCATTTTCTTATTTAAAAAAAAAACTTTATTCCAAAGTCAACGCCCTCTCTCTCTAACTCTCTTCATCTCATCTCAACTTCAACTTCTCTTTCTTCTCACATCTTCTTCTCTCTCTCTGTCTCAAGTTCTTCATCTTCTCTACCAATCCACCATGAGCAGAGTCTTGTAGCGAGTAACAGCGAGAGAAACGTTAGAGCTTGTGTTATTTTTTTTTTCTTTTTTGGTGGTTTTTGTGTTCCGATGGGAAACGGCATAGGGAAGTTAACGGTGTGCTTCACCGGAAATAACGGTGGGGGACGTCGGAAGCAGGATATATCCATTTTAATAACGGAGCCTCTGGACGAGGGTTTGGGTCACTCTTTCTGCTACGTTAGACCCGACCCGACCCGGATATCGTCATCGAAGGTGCACTCGGAGGAAACAACGACGTTCAGAACAATCTCTGGCGCTTCGGTGAGCGCTAACACATCCACGCCGTTATCGACGGCGTTCGTGGACTTGTACTCATACGGTTGCATAGACCGAGCGGCGGCTTTCGAGAGTTCAACGTCGTTCGCGTCGCTTCCTCTGCAACCGATTCCGCGGAACCTGGTGAACTCGGGGCCATTCTCGGGGAACCTGGGCGGTGGTGGGTTTCCGGGGTCGGGCCCGCTGGAGAGGGGTTTCATGTCGGGCCCCATCGAGCGCGGGTTCATGTCGGGGCCCATCGATCGTGGGCTTTTTTCGGGGCCGATGGAGAGGGAGGGAAACGGATCGGATCATTTCCCGAGAAGCTTCTCGCACGGAGGGATGGGTTTAGGGTTGGGATTGGGTTTGAGAGTGAGAACGAGGAAGGGTCGGTGGATTCGTGTTTTGCAGAGGGCGATTTCGAAGACTCTCTCTCGGGGGCAGAACTCGATTGTGGCTCCGATCAAAGGAGTGGTTGTAAAGGAGCCGGAGTGGATGGTGGCTGCGGCGGAGAAGCATAATGAGAATCTGAGTGTGAATTTGAGCAGTGAGGGGAGCTTGGAGGACGATGAATCTATGGAGAGTCAGAATCTTCAGTGGGCTCAGGGGAAAGCAGGGGAAGATCGTGTCCATGTTGTTGTGTCTGAGGAACACGGATGGGTTTTCGTGGGGATCTATGACGGTTTCAACGGACCCGATGCTCCCGATTACCTTCTCTCGAATCTCTACACGGCGGTGCACAAGGAGCTGAAAGGGTTGTTGTGGGATGATGGGTCTGCCCCGGAAAATTCGACGCCTAAAGAGGAGGTGTTGCGGGATGTCACAGACGTTGCAGATGCAGTAGATGCATGCTCTCACTGTGTTGAACATGAAAATAGTAACTGTAATAAGAGTACTAGTAAGAAAGGTAGGAATTCGAGGAACAAGTACAAAGGTGCTGCGAATAAGTGGGAGGAGAATCAACGGAGGTGGAAGTGTGAGTGGGACAGGGAGAGGTTAGAGCTTGATCGGAGATTGAAGGAGCAACTGAATTCAAGCCGATCAGGATGTGGTGGAGCAGCAAGTTCTATTAATCATGCGGATGTTTTGGAAGCTCTTTCACGGGCTCTGAGGAAGACTGAGGAGTCTTACCTTGATGTTGCGGATAAGATGGTGATGGAGAATCCTGAACTTGCCTTGATGGGTTCTTGTGTTCTTGTGATGTTGATGAAGGGGGAGGATGTTTACGTCATGAATGTGGGGGATAGCCGCGCTGTGCTGGCTCAGAAGGCTGAGCCTGATTATTGGCTCGGCAAGATCAGACAGGACTTGGAGAGGATCAATGAGGAGACGATGAATGATCTTGAATCTTGGGATGTTGATAACTCCAACTTGGTTCCAAGTCTTAGTGCGATTCAGCTCACAAAAGATCATAGCACTAGTGTTGAAGAAGTAAGTTGTTTGCCTCTGTTTGATTACCTTTTTTAGCAGTTTTTTGTTTTGCTGCATGTCTTTATTGGGAGTTTCTGCTTTCTATTTCAGGAAATCCAGAGAATTAAAAAGGAGCACCCGGATGATCCGTGTGCTGTTGTAAATGACCGTGTTAAGGGTTCTCTCAAGGTTACACGAGCATTTGGTGCCGGGTTTCTCAAACAGGTTGGTACCTATTGTTTACTGATATATCCAAATGTATTCAATTATTCATATGTGTCTTTAACATGAACGGCAAGGGAATCAACAACAAATGAAATGGTTTTCATATATTGCTATAACAAGTTATACCCTCTTCCACATTTCTTTTTGTTGCCACAGAAGGTTACTTAATCCAATAACTAGCCTGATCCTTGGATTATAAGGATTTATAAAATTGTTATTACTGGTATTAGTTGTGATACTCAAGTTAGATCGCAGAGTGAAAAATTAGTCACACATTGGTAACTTAGTTCCTCTTATCAGAAAGCGGAATATTGAAGTGCATCTTTAGAAATGTGTGCAGCATTTTGTATGCTCTAAATGGACACTATTCTTCTGCATTTTCTTATTTGTGGTGGTAATCTTTTGCAGCCCAAGTGGAACAACGCACTTCTAGAGATGTTTAGAATAGACTACGTGGGAAACTCTTCTTACATCAGCTGTCTACCATATCTAAAACACCACAGATTAGGTCCAAAGGACAAATTTTTGATTCTATGCTCCGATGGGCTCTATCAGTACTTGTCAAACGAAGAAGCAGTGGCTGAAGTTGAGCATTTCATCACATTGCAACCCGAGGGAGACCCGGCTCAGCATTTGGTTGAAGAAGTGTTATTTCGTGCTGCAAAGAAAGCTGGTACTAATAACAACAACAACAACAACAAACCACAATTTCACTTCAAAAATCTCACAATTTGATTCTACAAACTGATGTTTTTGGCATGTTTATTTTCAGGGTTGGTCTTTCACGAGTTGCTCGAAATTCCACAGGGTGATAGGCGCCGTTACCATGATGATGTTTCCATCATTGTTATTTCTTTGGAAGGAAGAATATGGAGATCATGTGTATAAATAAGTATACTGAAATGAAAACCATATATATTATCATATACCAAAAAAATGGAAAGGGAGAGAGGTATGAGATATATCTATATCTATATATAGTGCCGAAGGGTGAGGAATCCTTTTTGCTGTTTTTCCCCTCCCTACTCACCTTTTTGTAAAACAACAACTAAGGTCTGAGAAGAGTACTTAGCTGTGCAATTAAGTGGGTGGTGAGGACTGTAAAGTTGTAAAAGCTGGATGATTTTGTTGATTATAACTCACATAAAATTGTAATTTTTGTAATAAAAGTCATTCCTTAACAATGTTTTGGTCGTGCAGAAAGCACTAGGCCCCTCCATCACTTTCTGCAACTCTGGTTGGCAAATGGCAGGGCTAGTTATCTGTGCATCAGCATCTTTTTCCATTCAAAACATAAAAAACAATACAACATATTCCAAAATGCCTACTACAGCATGGCCCCAAGGTTCATGCAGGTTTTGTTTGCCTTTTCAATTTGATGTGGATCAAGCACTATTTGCAATATGGCATTTGTTTTTTGGTGTTGCGATATTCCTTCACCCAAATGGGTCTTTTTTCTCCCTCTCTTACGTGTGTCCAATTTAAACCAGATGATGCTTTGTTCTGTTGTTGCCCATTTCTGATAAAAGGGAAACATGTGGTGCGATTTCGTATTAGGCACGCTGTTTATCGCAATCAACTTTGAATTTTAGAATTTGACCTCAATTCTTCTTTCTTCTTCTTTTTTCCACCATTCAAGGGTTCAGTCGTTGACGACACTTACAAATTGCACACGAAAGGGTTCAATGAACCATGAATTGAAAGTAAGCAATCTCCACCAAAATAAGCATTAGTCCATTTTCTGCAGTTATCACCGTACGCAAGTCTATTCAAAAACTATCTTTGACCAAATAATTTCTTATGCATAAATAAAAGGTTGAATGCTATGTTTCTAAATAAAGCCATTCATTATTAAACTTTTGACAGTATATCGAATTCATATCTCTGTAGTTTATTTTCTACATTATTTTATAAACATTACTTCAATTTTAAAATTTCAACGCAACACACAAAAAATATGTATGATATAATATAATCACTCATCCCAATAGTTAATTTATGAGCTGGGACAAAAATTGAATTGCGCGTTGCAGGTTGCTCCTACTCAAACGACAATTCAAGTGATGATCAAACTTTTGTAATAATGCCTTGTGGTTTAGGAATTTAAGGCCATGTCAATTGGAGAGGGTCCACGGGGTAAATATTTTGTAATTTATAAATTAAATTACCTTATAAGTTATTATTAAAACATGAACATAAAAGAAAATACAATAATCATCTTAGATTTTGTACATGATTTATTTCTTGTGATAGTACTAGTAAAATTTAACCGTGTTTGATTTCATTAAATAAAAGTATTGTCTATTTATGTTTTGAACTAAAAATACATGTAAATTAAAAAAAAATAAAAATGCATAAATAATTATGAATGACAATTGGTATCTAGAAAAGGTAAAAGTCATATATATTGAGTGTTATTAAAATTAATATTAAAAACTGAAAGAATTATATCTGACCTAATTTTACCAAATTTACAATGTATGACACAAATAGTTTTTTGAATATTTTAGGGAGTTACTTATTAACTGGTTTTTTTAGATCCTTAAAAGATTAGTCTTGCAATTTAATGTGGCCACTTTTGAGTCCACTCCTATATAGAGAATGATAACTAAAAACTTTTTATAATACTATTTTTATATCAGAAATTTTAAAATTAATGTAATTTCATAAAAATGGTTAATATTTAAAATTTTGAAAAAAATAATGTATTGAAATACACGGTTGAAAACAACCATCTAAGCCTGTCAATTTATACAATTTCCACGAAAAATATTTTAAAATAGTTTTTTCAAGGATAAAAATAGCAATGAAAAAAGTTTCTTTAATTTTGTTATCTTTTTCATTCTTTTCCTACTCCTTTATTGATTTTTGAAATAAGTGAAATTGATAATTAAGATTGGTAATCCTTGTAAAGACACGTAGGTGTGCTATTTCCTACCTTTCTACTACTACTTATACTACCGAGGTAGGAAATTAATTAAAAATTGTAGTAACTGGTAACTACCATTTAAGAGAGAATTAAATACGCACCAAATGAATACTATCTGTCACTTTATAAGTGTCATTAAATTCCATGTCACTGTTTCATATGCATTCATTTTGATGGAGAAGAAAACCATCCATCTGCAATAAATCCAATTTATTGCATTCTCTCTCCCTCACCATAACTCATCCTATTAATTCAATAAATAAATTCATTTTTCCTTTCTTTCTGATCCAATATAGCTAGTTTTTAGATAAGCGTTAAATAGGTTTTTATCCTCAAGTGAAACTTAGAGTTAGTAGTTTATCTTTAAGAATATGTAAATTTAATCATTTTAATCAAATTGTGTATTAAATTTATCTGACGTTTCAAGCACATTTCATTATAGTATTTGAATTATTTACACTGTTTGACACATTTTCATTTCAATATTAATTCAAATATTATCATACAATGTGTTTAAAATGTCAAGTAAACTTAACAAAAATTAGTAAGAATGACTAAATTTATGCATTTTTAAAAATAAAGAACTAAATTGGAATAAAATTTCAAAGAGAAACTAATATCAAAATTTACTAAAACTTGAATGACAAAAAATATATTTAACCATTTAAATATAAAAAAGAATATTTAACCATTTGAATCAATAAACACTTTAGGTCAGTATCGTGGACAATGTAATTACCTAATTTTTTTTTTCAAAAACCTGAGTTATTAAATCTAATCTAATCTTATATTTATTTATATATTATAAATTCGTTTTATGTTTTATCTTTTAGTTAACGTGAGATATGTATGATTACAATAACATTTTTTTTTTCACATAAATAAAGTTATCACCACCCACTAAAATCTTTCCTATATTGTACTTGGTTACATTCAGTCAAAAAACATCGTTGTCCTTCCTGAGTTAACTCGTGTTTTGCCACTCTTAACAAGGATTTTTATTTTTAAAAAAATGTCAATTTATGCAATTATTTAAAAAAAGTCAATTTATGAAATTATTATTTTTCAAAATACACGTCACGTTAAATAACAAAAACATAAGACGAAGGCAATATAATAACCCATTGTATATAACGCAATTACGTCAGGCTCCACCAATTGGTGCTCAGTGCAAAGTGCTGATTATGTTTTTGTTGTTTCACCAGAAATTTCTCTATTTTGTTCCAAAACTAACAATAATTTGGTAATGCTAGTCAATTCAAGAACTGAGAAATTTAGTAGAAGACCGTCTTTAGGGTTATAAAATTAATAGGAACGTGTCATTCGATGCCGCCACAACTGAGAAATCATTGTTCAATCAATTTGGGCGAAATTTCCAATGCCCTAATGGATCCTCACAATAAACTATATCTCATTGACTGTGACCTCTCAACACTTCAATTGCCATGTCCAAAAAACTCAGAAACTCTCGTGAAGCATGCTTATTTGGACATAACCTGCGTTCAACCCCTTCACCATATAAAGTACGGTGCTGTGTCCATGGCTTAAGCTCGTAAAATATTAACAAAATAACATAAATAGTCAAAGAAGCATACGTTAAACCTAATTCAACCTCAAAATGTAATTTGTACCTATTAATATACTGTAAATTAGTTTTATCCCTAATTGATATAAAATAGAACATCCAATATACCCTTTCTTGCAAAGACATATACATTTTGAGTTTGGATAAACAAACTCTAACAGAAAACTTTAGTATCATGTTAAGAAATAGACTTTATGTCTAATTGAACCTTACAATACTCAATTTATAAAATGAGATTTATATCCATTTATATACGATATATACGATAGATTGGTCTTATGTTTAAATAATCGATGTAGATGTTCATCATAAATAACATATGATGTAAAAAAAAATATGAAAATGAATGTGGTATTGTGGTCCACAATGTCAAGATTTTGACATTAATGTTTGGCAAACCAGCACCCACGTACTGATAACCCTTCTGGAAAGAGGGAAAAACTTTTAAACTTTGACTTATTCACAATAATCAATTTCAAAATTCAAATATAACTACCCCAACAATCCCCAAGATGTTGACTTATTCTCACGTACGCGTTTGTAATTTCAAATACTGAAAAAAAAAATCAAAAACTAGAGTAATTGCAACTTGACAAAGCGTAATCTGCAAAAAATAATTAAATTTGTGTATGCAAAGTCCAAGCACAAAAGTCACTCATACTTTGTTTTCATAAATCACTGTACGGTTTAGATTGATTATTTTTTCCTCGAGGTATCAGTATTGCCGCAGTTTCACGTCATTTTGATAATTAATAGTGTTGATTTTGGTGTCTGGTTGAATAATTTGTAACTTGTAACTTCAGCTTTTTTTACTTGTCGTAACTCAAACCAAAACCACTTTCTCTTCTCCCTTTTTTTTCTTCACTCTGTGCCATCCCAAATGGAATAAGTTTAGATATGTCCAGGATCGTTGAACAAAACTAGCACCAGCAAAATGAGCACGCCCTTGTTCCATGAATTCAAAAAGCAAGCTTCTTTCTTCCTCAAGGAGAAAATCAAAACTGCTAGATTAGCTCTAACAGATGTCACCCCTGCAGAACTGTAAGTCTAATTCTTTTACGACATCATCAGTGAGATTTTGATTTGTCATTTTGATCAATGATCACCCTTTTATTTGTTCCATAACAAGACTAGTTCCAGGGTTTCTGATACATCTTTCTTTTTTCTCTTTGTGGATGTGTTTTACCATTTGCAGAATGACAGAAGAGGCAACTAGTGGAAATCCATGGGCTCCAGATTCCAGAACTCTCAGATCAATTTCAAGGGCTGCTTTTGAGCTAGATGATTATTGGAGGATTGTGGAGATTCTGCATAAAAGGTTTTTCCTGGTCCCTTTTGTTTTCCTGAACATGTTTCCTACTTTGGGGTCAATTTCCCCATCATGGATGAATGACTGTTAGAAATCTGAAACAGGTTCCTGAAATTTGAAAAGAAGAATTGGAGGGTCTCTTACAATTCCCTGATCGTGCTTGAGCACCTGTTGACTCAAGGACCAGAGAGTGTTGCTGAGGAATTCAAGAGTGACAAAAATGTCATCAGCCAGATGAAAAGTTTTCAGTATATTGATGACACTGGGTAAGTGGGTATGTTCTTATTTTGCAACTCTTACAGAAAAATATATGCTTGTTAATTTTCCTTCTCTTGAAACTGGTCCTGCAAGACAAAATGAGTGCATTTTGAGTGTTTGCAGGTTTAATTGGGGCCTAACTGTCAGAAAGAAATCAGAGAGGATAGTGAATCTGCTGGAAGAAGTAACTCTTCTGAAGGAAGAGAGAAAACAAGCTAGAAGGTTATCTCGAGGAATCGAAGGTTTTGGAAGTTTTCCCCATCGGTCAACTCCAGCACAAGGTATTCTACGTGAGAAATCAATGCCAGCAACACTCAAGAGATATGACTCAGACTTGAACAACAATGAAGATCAGGAAAACAAGTCCTCTTGTTCAAACAATGGTGTGGATGTGGACACAGTAGCTGTGAAATCTCTTGGCCATGAAGGTGGAACTTTCAAGTCCTTGGATAGTGTGGAAGACAAGAGATACCAGGATGATCTAGGCAACAATGAAATGCTTCAGAAATCAGAAACAAATGCTAAAGAAAACAAGGAGCCTAGAAAGGAGGAGTTCCATCTATGGAACATGAAAGGTGAGTCCAAACCCCTTTTGGATTGTGGTGAAGAGGATTCCAGAATTGGAATCATCAGAACAGAAGATGAACACCCCTTTAATTCAACTGAATTGCATGGCACTGCCTCACTGCTTTCTGCTAGAGACGGAATACTACAAGGGTGTTGAAGCAAATTTGGAGATTTAAATGAAGCCAACAAGTCCAAGTTGTCTGCAAATTGAATTTTCCATTCCTGAATATGGGTAACCATTGTGTTACTGCCAGAAGTTCCCCTCCATATCACGGTTTTTTACCGAACAAAGAAGACAGTTTTTGCCATTTTGTAATGTATTTTTCCATATTTTGAATCTATTCAGATAATTTTTCATGCAAGTAGAAAAAAAAAATATGATGAGCTAAGTGGTTTTAACCTTTAATAAAATTCTATCGTTTCACTCCTCCAAATTTGGAGTGTCGATTAATTTTAACTTAGAAAAGAAACTAAATTTATTGTTCTTATATTTTTCTTCTATAAATACACATGGGAGACCATAATCTGTGCAGACATTCAACCTTACTTTAACATAATCACATAGGCGCTCAAAGAACTGTCTTCAAGTTGGGACACAGACAGCCATTCATTAACTACGCAAAATGGCATCTTGTTTATTAAGAATGTATTAATGGTTTGATTGAGTTCAAGATAGATTAAAGCATTTTCATAAGATTTTACTGTGTCAGTAAATCATACACTACAAAATTCAAGAATATCAATCTTTTTCAGTCCATCACTATTAGTCTACCAAAAGCATAATCGAATGGACTAATATATAATGATTAGAGAAGGATAAGGTTATTGGCCAGTGGTATCATGACAAAATCATCCACCACACCCATATATATTTTAAAAGATTGATTAATATCTGATCCTATAAATGGAGATAATTAGTATCTTTACTAAAAATGTTAATCACCTTGTTAAATTAATGACGAGCAAGCAAATTGGCCCATTAGACTTAATCCGCTTTATCATCTCTGATCATTGGAAAGCACAAACAATAGAAACCAACAAACCTGTATTCTTTTTTTTCTTTTTAATCGGTAAATGTTAGTTGTTAGTTTTTGTTAACATGAGTAGTTGAACCTACAATCTCTCCCACCCTAACATGCCTTGTATGATTAAACCCTAAAGAGTGATTGATTTGAATTAGAATGCAATAAAGAAAGGCCATACAATGATGTAAAAAATAGATATGTAGATATTTACAACATTGATAGATGAATTAATAACGGAACCTCAAGATTTGCAAAGCCAGCCTTGAATAGCAAGTCGAAGTGCATGATTGGGAGTGAGATGCAAGTAACTCAACTTTAAATTAGTCATAGGAGAAGTTTCGTGCCCATTATCCAGCCATTCACTAATGGCCTTCCTTTCATAAGTAAATCCGTCTGCTGCAACTTGCGGATCATGCATTATTTCCTGAAGAATGCACCAAAAAACATGACCCACATGAATACAACAACTGTGATGAAGATCTTGTAAATTTTCTCTTCAACTCACTGCATTAATATTATAGCCAATACTATGTATGTATTTCATTTGAGCCATTGCATTAATATTACCACTAAATCTAGTTCTATAAATAACAAAAGGAACAGTTACCTGAAAGATTGGACACAAGAAAAAAGATGGCACTGGTGGCTCTTCTGAAACATACAACTGCTTCAGTTCCCTCACTAGAGAAGGTGTTAACTCTGGTCTGTCTCTGCTGTTCAGTTGGCAGCATTGCAATCCCAGTTCAGCCAACCGTGTTGCCGCGGTGCAATTCCATTCTCCGGCTGAAGAATCCAAAATCGAAGACAATTTTCCACATGAAACTGCTCTGCGGACTTCACCAGCTAATCCAACTGGTGTCCTACCAGTGAGAATTTGCAAAATGATGAGTCCAAAAGAGTATACGTCAGATTTAGGAGTTAGTACTCCAGTTCTCTGAAGCTCAGGATCTGTATATGAAAAAGAACCCTTTGGCTCGGTGCTCAAGTGAAAACTAGGAAGAGAAAGTGACTCCTCTTTCACCAGCCTGCTGAACCCAAATTCACATAGCTTGCAACCAAGTCCAGTGTCAAGAAGGACAGTTTCAAGTGTCAGACCGCCATGGATAATAGTTTCAGGTCTGGAAGAATGTAGGAAGCAGAGAGCTCTGGCAATTTCAGAAATCCATCGTGCTCGGATACTCCATGTCAAAGGGAGAAGACTTCCCTTTCGGAATAGGTAATCTTGAAGAGTTCCATTGGGATAGTACTCATATACAAAGGACCAGGCTTCAGGGCAAACACCAAGCAAAGTAACCAGATTAGGGTGCTGGAGCCTACCAAGAACTCGAACCTGGTCTCACAAGCATAAACATTGGTTGGATCAAACAAGCATGCTATCTGCATACGTTAGACAGTCAAACCAAAAGAAGAAATAGGATAACTTATTAAGACAGAAATTCATTTTCCACAGTTCATAGAATTCATACATTTTGTAACTAAAACCAGTTACGAAAGATGAGGATACTTTAACTCATTATAATGGTGATGGAGAAGGAGAATCCATTGATTTGTTTCCATTCATATAACCATTCTCAGTGGTGAAATTACTAGATGGTATTTATGATACAAAAACCAATATCATCCAAAGTTATGCAAGGATATATATTTCATAGGATTGGTCTGGGATCTACTACTTAAGTGTTTATAAGACAAGCTATTACGGGCCTAATTAAATTACCTTTTGAAAGGATTATTGAGGAGATGAATTGTGGTTGTTGCAGCTGTGAAACCAATTGAAAATACAAAAGCCTCTAAATTCTGTTTTCATCACTGATACTCTAAAGAATTTATGATACATATCTCAAAGCAGAAAGGCTGTTATGGGAAAACTGACCTCTTGCTGAAACTCTGTCGATCCTTGCATGTTGTGTGAATGGAGCTTCCTTATAGCAACTGTTCTACCCAACATTTCTCCCTTGTAAATAGAACCATATCCACCCTCCATAGCTTTGAAACTCTCAGAAAAATTGCATGTAGCGTTTTGGAGATCTGATAATGGAAATTCTGCCAGCTCTGGAAATTCTTCGGCAAATCCAATAATCCCATCGCAGTGATCTGCTCCAACATGTCCACAACTTTTCCACCGCTCAAGCCAGTGCAGAGCCTCCATTTTCTGTCGCCTGATTTCCTGCTTTTCATTCTGCAAGCTTGAGAAGGATGCTTGAATTAGTGATAGTTCCTTTGCAGCTTCATCACACTTACTGTTGATTTCATGTGCACAATTTCCTAGAAGGGAAATACTTCTTGTGGTCCTTTCCAGTTCACTAGCAATTTCTTCTTTCTCCTCCAACAACATCCGTTGCTCCTTTATTGTAGCGCTCACTGCATCCTCAACCTCTTTTCTGAGCTTTGCTTCATGTGCATGGGCAGATTCAAACAAGTTCACCTGATGAAAGATTAATAACTCGTGTTGGAATAGAAGCCCTGAGAAATATCAGAAAAAAACTATATACTAAATATCACCACTAGCCATTAATTTGGAGATATGTAGTGAAAGTGCATTGCCTTGTGTCCATGAAATTTCACAACAATAAATTTGGAATTTGGATTCTCTGGGTTTTTCTGTGTTTCTCCTGTGTTATGTCTTTAAAATACACTTTTGGTTCTGATTTTGATGTTTTGAAATATATCAAAGAGATTTTTAAAGTACCAACATCAATGTATTGTTAATGCTAAGCAGAGGACAACACCAAAAAAATTCCAGTTATGAAGCTGGACTCATAAATTTTGGCACTTTAATGAATCTGTGGAAACCAGTTCTTGCTACCTACTTACTGGTTTGTTCTACAAGTTTTACTAAACATTCATGTTTCAGAAAATTTATTTACAGAATCCTAGTATCTTTCAAATGGCTTTTCTCTTGAGTCTTCATGCCTTAGTTCTTTACCAATGTTTCTTAGTTATGTACGAAAGTATACTTGAACCCTCATTGGCAAACAATAATTTGTCTGTACAATCAGAAGCCCAAAACTTCTAGATTAGGTCATGCTTACCTTACTAATGGCCTCAATGGCTTTGAGTTCCAACGTTCTGCACTTCAACAGCTCCACAAGGGCCTTGTCTGTTGCAGCATTAACTTCAATAAGTTGACTATCTATTGTTTCTTCCTCGAGCTCTGAATGTTGGGGAGAACAATGACTACTACAACTGGATGATTTGGATGAAAAGGTGGATTCTGCTTCAATGATTACATTTGGAACTGTACTTCTTGTAGCCCTTGCAGAATTTGATTGAAGACATTCTGAATGGATTAATTCATTTGTACCATATTGAAAAGATCTACAACTCAAGCTCTCTGCCGTTGTAGTCTCAGGTTGAGCATGCGAAGGTACAAAACAAGGAGTTTCAGAAGCTTCTCTTGTCCATATGTGTTTTCCTTTATAGACAAACCATATTTCACAGAATGGAGGAGCATTTTTGGCAGCAAAGTTTGCTTTACTAGAATTCCTTTTGATTTTCATGCAACTGCATTTTTCCATTTTTTTTGTAAAAAGGAAAGATTATTAACCCCTTTTATGACAGAAAAGGTGAGAAAATAACAGGAGTATATTTTATGGTTCAAGTTATAAGAGCATAGGAAATAAACACAGAGATAAGAGAATAGCATCAACATTTATGAACTATGAAGGATTATAGAAGTGAATAATCATTCCCTCTGTCTGACAGAATTTATTGGTGATCAATGGCATCACTTACTTTTCTGGGGTTATTGCTCCAATAACAAGCTTCCTGATATTATGCACAGTAACCAAATCCACAATCCCTTTCTGAACTTGATCAGCTTCACCAACGACACTACTTACCTTAACCTGAAAACAAATTACTTTAACAAAGACCATTAATAATTCAAGTCTTCTCACAACTTGCATTACATATAGTACATAATGAGATAATTTTAACAAAAGCAAATTTCAGTTATAGATACTCATATATTCTGAAGGGAGAAAACATAAAAACAGCATGATAACATTTCCAAAAGCCATAAAATAAGCAGCTTCTTCCATCATAAGTGAAATCAACAAAAAAATTAACCATAGTGAAGATCAACATGCAGAAATCAGCATCAAAATTAATACCTTAGCTGCACTGCAAAGGCTCAAGTACTTCTCCAGAAGCCTCTTGGTCTCTTCCCTTTCCTCTATTCTATAAGCAGACACGACTTCAGGACTAGCTTGGGATGCTGGCAATTTTCCCACTGCACACAAGATTTCAACTTTACGCGAATCAAATCATGGGATATGACGAAAATTTCTCAATAAATAACCAATATACCATAATTCAACTACCAAAGTGCCCAAATAGAAAAGGAGCTAAATTGACAGCAAAACTCAAAGGAGAAAGATATCCAAATTCAAAAGAAATGCACATACATGAATATCAAAGACGAAGACTTACACAGTGTAGGGATCATAGTAGAAGGTTGGTAAACATGAAGTAAGCATATCTGTGCTTTTCTGAAATGGGTGAAACACCATTGAATCAAAGTGGTGCCTTTCTTAAGGGACTTCCCAACTGCCACGTGGACCTTCTCATCACATTCATACTCATCCATGGCCATGAGGTGGGGTGGTTGAGTTGAGAAGTGCAGAGCGTCTCAGAAGGCATGAAGAAGAAGAAGATGTGAAGGTCGAAGAAGGTCCACCATAGTTTATGAAAAAGTTAGAGTAAGGGAAAATTGAAGGGTGTGTTTGATGGATATTTATTTGTTTTTTTTTTTTTCAGTGATGATTTTCCATTGAAGGGTGTGTTTGTTGGATCATTTTTAAAAGAACAAAGCTTGACTTTTGCACTGACTTGATGATGCCGCGTGTATGTCATCACTTCGTGTGTGCGCGCTTTTGCTTGTGCTGTGTGGTCTCAAGGAAACAAAAATTAGGTAGCTTTTTGGTAGATTAATCTTTTTAAGACTTGTGAAAAAGTTGAGTTCATTTCTATAAAAGTTGATAAAGTTGTTGTGTGTGATAGATTCTGATTGGATGATAAATAAATAAAATAGTTAGTCAAGAAAGGTTTTGGTATTAGACAGAAGAAAATAAAATAAAATAAAAGATTTTTTTAGATGTCAATTTATAATAGTGAAGAATAGAAGATTGATTAGCTTTATAAGTAGGAATAAGATTTGTGTAATAATTTAGTGTTTTCCTTATAAATGTTAAGTGTAAACTGAGCTGTTCTAACAATGTATTTTAGGCAGCATTTTAGGTAGTTATAATTTTCTTATAAATGTTACTTGTATTGTGAAGTAATCCATTATAACAATGTATTTTACACAACATTGTAGGGAGCTGGTTCTTACTATACCATTAAAAAAACATTATAATCAAATTGAATGAATGGTTATAAATTTCTTACTTATTAAAGAATTGTTTACAATTAAGATTGATTTCTATCCAATAAAATCTACTTATAAGTGTGTATTCAGATTTATCTAAAAACATTTTTTATTTATTTTAGATTACACTTGTTTTATTTTCAATCACATTTTTTCATTAAGTTTTATATTTAACAAAAACAGTATGTTTTAATCGTTTAACCATTCGTCGACAGGATCTAAAGGAATATGATTTTTCACATTTTTAGAAAATTGAGAACATTATATTTTTACTTAATATTTTATAAGCTAATATATTTTATCATACATAGTCGCACCATCAATATTTTACAAGCAAAACCTCCTCTCTACTCTTCACTTGAGTTTTGATTAAGATACATAAAACTGAATTACTCATACCTTTGAAAATCCCTCAAACGGCTCAGTTAGATCTAATGGGAGAGAACTATATAAATAAAATTATATATATATATATATATATATATATATATATATATATATATATATATATATATATTTTTTTAACACAAAAAGGTAAACTATATTATTTATTAAAATACTAATTTAAATAATTATTAGATATTAATTAAAATTTAAAATCTTATATAAATTCTTTACAAAACTAAAATTAGGTATATAAATAAAATATCATGTTCCATAATTTATTTAAAATTTAATTAATTATAATCATTTTCATAACTTATGAAAAAAAATTGAATTAAAAGACAACTTTGAGAAAAATAAATGTAATTTTAATAAAAAAAGAGTTTCATTTAAACATAATTTATTGTGTATTAAACATTTGATATGGTTTGAAATTGACTTATTTTCATCATTTCATAGTCGTATTTTAGCATATCATAATATTTTTTTTTCTTATTATGCATTCAATACACCAGCCCTAATGATCTAAACTTTTCTTCCAATTATAAGTGACTCGACCTTTAAATTAAACAATTTCAATTTTACAATTAATTTTATTTTACTTAAAAAAAATTGACTAAATTATTTATGTATTATATTGTTTTAAATTTATTATTAAAAGTGAACCAATATAATAAATTGTCTAAAAAAAACTAAAATATATTTCATCCTCGAATTTAATGTGTCTAATAAATTTTAATACTAAAAACTGTATTAAAAAAGGTATATATCTGATAGCCGCAGCTATATTAGTAATTTTTAGTTTGCTAGCCCATTATAATAATTAAGATTATCCTTATCATCTAGATGAAAGTATAAGAGTAAGAGGAGAGGCGTGCCAAAAAAATCAACCGTTCAATTGCCAATGTTAAAAAATATAAAATCAAAGAATTTTACTCCGTCATCAATCCACTAACTGATTTAACAACCCAAAATTTTTATAAAATATAAAAACTAGAAGCATTTCCTGTGTACAATTGATGGACCAGCCTCATCGTACTCAGCCTTTGCAATCCACATCTGCATTTCAAACATGATGTCCTTATATTAGTATATTAGTATCCCCACATTGTGCAATTTGCAGTATATATTATTCACAGGAATATTTGATTTCAATTAAAATAACTCCTAGTCTTTAAATAATTATTTACCTGTTGGAAAGTGCTGAGAGAAGCCAAGATAGAGCCACCAATCCAGACACTGTACTTTCTCTCAGGTGGAGCAACGACCTTAATCTTCATGCTACTAGGGGCCAAAGATGAGATTTCCTTGCTCATTCTGTCAGCAATACCAGCGAACATGGTAGAACCACCACTGAGAACAATGTTGCCATACAAGTCTTTCCTAATGTCAACATCACACTTCATGATTGAATTGTAAGTGGTCTCATGAATGCCAACAGCTTCCATTCCGATCATGGATGGTTGGAAGAGAACCTCAGGGCACCGGAAACGCTCATTGCCAATGGTGATAATCTGTCCATCGGGCAACTCATAGCTCTTCTCAACAGAGGAGGTAGTTCTTGATGTTTCAAGCTCTTGCTCATAATCAAGGGCAATATAAGCCAGCTTCTCCTTTACATCCCTTACGATTTCACGCTCAGCTGTGGTAGTGAAGGAATAACCACGCTCTGTAAGGATCTTCATCAAAGCTTCAGTGAGATCGCGTCCTGCCAAGTCAAGACGGAGGATGGCATGAGGAAGAGCGTAACCCTCATAAATGGGGACAGTATGACTGACACCATCTCCAGAGTCCAGAACTATACCTGCACAAATTAATAAAAAGGGCCTTCTTAGAGCATTAAAGATGATTGACCAGCTTAACAATTTTACACAATACCTAACATGGAACAGAATATTTTTCTCGAAGAAGAAATGACTAACCAGTTGTACGGCCACTGGCATACAAGGACAGAACAGCCTGGATGGCAACATACATGGCAGGGGTATTGAAGGTCTCAAACATAATTTGGGTCATTTTTTCACGGTTAGCTTTTGGGTTGAGAGGTGCTTCTGTGAGAAGAACTGGGTGCTCCTCGGGAGCAACACGGAGTTCATTGTAGAAGGTGTGATGCCAGATCTTCTCCATGTCATCCCAGTTATTCACAATACCGTGCTCAATGGGATACTTCAGGGTTAATATACCTCTCTTGGACTGAGCTTCATCCCCAACATATGCATCTTTTTGGCCCATGCCAACCATCACTCCAGTGTGACGGGGACGACCAACAATGCTGGGAAACACAGCCCTTGGAGCATCATCCCCGGCAAATCCAGCCTAAAACATTGGAATACATTAGACTCGCGGTAAATCAAATGAAAGGGAAAGGTACCGTTAATCACTTCATGAAACAAAAAGTATTAGAAATATAACCATCAAGGAATCTTACTTTGACCATTCCTGTTCCATTATCGCAGACGAGTGGCTGAATATCCTCACCATCTGCCATTTTCTATTTAAAGATCTGACAAAATAAAGATAAAAAAAGCCGCTCAGCACGTTGAGAACAGAGACATTTCACATACACAATCTAAACAAATGTTGCACATGCAATGCAATCTCGGGAATTTATGATATAACCTAAAGAGGCCTAAATCACGGGAATCATTCTCTTGTTTGATATCTTTACTTCACATGGTCATCCGAAAATTTTTATATCTAAATAACCCAAGAATCTAGATACACCCTTAGTTAATAAAACAGGAATTTATGTCTGAGATTGTTTTTTAAATAGAAACTAATTCCATTTTTTATTTTTTTCTTAAAATGTTTAATGAGAAGCTTCCTTAAAAAATAAACCTGATACACTTCAAAACTTTTCTCACATTCAATTTAATTAGAGTGGAGAACCATTTCAGCGTTCGTTAATCTTGAATATTTATTTTTAATGCAAATAACACATAAACTATTCACACTAAAATATACACATTCAATGCGAATCACAATTAAATTCTATATAAATACTATTATATATATTATTTTATTTTATCGGAAGAAGAGACATAATACTTGAACCTTCACATTAGATTCAAGATTTTTAAAAACAACTTGCAGCATGCATAACAATGCAGCCGCGGCAGCTATATTTTTCTGCAATTTCGGCGGATTACACGAAACCGCAACTTCAGCAGCTATTTTTTCGATATGATTTTAACGAGACTTGTCTAAACACAATCAGACAGCCATTTCTGACACTTGAAGATTGCGATATTATCAAACAGGTTATATTAAGCTGCATAACTATAAACAATTCAACAAATCCCACCGATTCCATAATCCGAACACAGATTTCATAGACTCGTTATAAAAAAAACTCGAGACAATAAGAACATACGAATCAGAATTCCACCATAACTAGCATAATGCGAGATAACGACGGTGATTAAATGGAAACGGCGAATGCAAGAGGAGAGAAGAGAGTGTGACCTGAAGAAGGAGATGGAGATGGCGTTTGGAAGAAAGGTTTCTCCGATCTCAGCGACCCGCTCTTTAGGTTCAAAACTGAATTGTGAACGGATGTAATATCCTTTGAGAATTTACGATTTTAAAGCCCTGATTTCACCCTCCCACACCACAAACCCGTAACGCATCACCACCGTTCCTTCCATTTCTCCACAATTCAATTACCGCACGACACGTGTCCCCTTCGATCTATGGCTCATCGGATAAAGCTGGTTTGTCTTATTGCCTCTTTGCCAAATCTAACGAGCGGTGACTCTTCAAATGTGCCCTACTTCATCTGCTTCTATTCGCATACCCTAAATTTGGCTTTAACTTCCATTCTTCACGGTCACACACTTTTTTTATGGGCATAAATTTTCGTTTTTGGATTTTAATTAAATTCTCCTTGCCGGTCAAAGCTATTTAGTACCGAAAAAATAGAAAAGGAAAATTATGTTTAATATTTAACATCACATTTTTGTGTGTGTGGGTATCAAACAATAACCATATTTGCGGAGAAGATGAAGAAAAAGAAAGATAGAAGGATAACACTATATCCACCTCATTTGTTCGATCTTAGAAGTTTTGACAAACAAAATAAGAGATATAATCAACGTCTTGGATTTTATATAATAAAAAATATTATGATTTTCTAATAGATTTTTTTACCTAGTTATTAGTTTGATTTTGCTTTCAGCCATTTGTTTTTTGCCTATGCTTTTCTTTTTACTGATTTTCAATTTTATTTACCGTTAATTTTTATGTTACTGATATTTTTCGTAGACAGTTAAATAACTTTTCGCTAAAACCTAAAATGAGACGCATGCATGGAGTTCCTACCTTTGCATTTTTTTTAAATGCATTACTTTTGCATATTTAATTGAAGTGCCTAAACTATTATTATTATTTTCTTAAATGATTAACGAAATTGTGCAAATTACATGAGCAAAAACGTATTTGGATAATTTTGTTTCGTTTTCTATTACAGAGAGAATATTCAAGAAAAAATTGATGGACAGACTTTTCTTAAACTGCAAAATAAAAAATAAATGAAAATTTTCGTGGTCACACTTTGTCCATTGAAAACATAAATGGGATAAACAAAAGTTATATAAGTTTTTCATTAAAAAAAAAAAAAAAACATATATATCCAAACCTTGATTTAAACCATTGAAGGTTGAACAAGCACTCAAGCCCAAACTTTTCGGCCCAATTCTCAACTCTTATAATGATTCTCTGCTTTTTGGGCTTGGTCTTAAGAACCTAGCACAACCTTGTTTCTTTCGTTCTATAATCAAGAAACGAGTCAAAGAAGCAACCACAAAATCACAAAACAAAAAAGTAATGAAACCTATAAAATATGAGTTATGAATGAAAAACACAAATTCTTGTTGGATATTTATCGGAAATTAACATTTTATATTTTAACCCTACCATTTGGTATAGTTAACTGAGAAAAAGGAATTCACAGATATTAAGAATTTGATACCAAATATAACTTTTGTTACAATATTAAGTAAATTACTTGATATCAAATTTATAGTTTCACGAATGTATAAACTTAGTCATTCAATTTCAAATTCAACTCAACTTTAATCACAAATCAATATACAATAATTCATAAAGTATAACTTCTCTTATATTTACCTCTGATATTTTTGCCATATTCATCCTAATATTTGAAAAAATATAAATAGTGACCTATTTAACATTTTAAAAATATAACAAAGATTTATTTAACAAATAAAAAAATATTATACCATTTAAAATTATTGGTAAATAAAGATATTACTTATGGTACGTTTATGAATTAAAGGTGATGAGCAGAATATTACAAAAAATACGACCTTCAGTTGTTCTTCTTAGTCTTTTTTAGAATGTTTTTCTTGTCTTAGTTGATTTGACTTCGAGAAAGCAAATGAGAGAATCATTCTATATGGGTTTTATGCCAGAAAGTTTACCATTCATAGTGAAAAGTTGAAGAGAATATAACTTTACATCCATAAAGACCAAGTTATTTATATTTATTATGAGTAATTATTTCATTATTTTTCATAGTATTTTTTTTTTTACGTAACTTCTACTAACTTTTTTACTTTTTTTTTCTTTATTTTCATTTCCATCTGTGTTCCTATCCAAACAAAGGATAGTTTTAACATATCTATTTTATTTGATCAAATTAATGAAACTTTTAGATTGAATTTTTATTGTAATGTGAAAATTATACTTAAATATATTTTTTGGAAGAATATTAGATTCAGTTGAACACAGTTTTTGTTTTCAATATAAAAAGAAAGAAAATTAATATAAAAACTTATTTTTTTTATTTTTATTTAAACTCTATTAGTGATTAAATTATTGAGCTTGTGTTTAATTTTTTGGAAAACATTTAACATAAATATTATTTTTAATATGAAAGAAAAATGTTATAATTATATAAAAACTTTAATTTTATTAATCTTATTTAACTCAACTAATAATTAAAATAATTAAATATGCGTTTGATTTTTTGGAAAATTTACGTTAATATATTACTTTATAAATTTTAATGAGTAGTTATTCCCTCACAACACACACGCTCCAAAATATAATTAAGCATTTTTTATATTATATTAAAAATAAAATATGTAATATTAATTATAATGAATCGATTATTTATTTAATATGTTTTTTAAAATCACTAACACAAAAATGGCTTAGTATTAGGCATTGATGTGTCAAAGAAAAAAATTGTGATACATTAATTATTGTTTCACATTAAGCTACATCAAGGAGTACAAGATGAGAGTTAAATTGTGAAAATTAAAATATGATTTTCCTTTGTAAATAATTTGTCAATTTTTCCGTCTGACACATCCCATCATAGGTAAATTCGTAAATTTTGATTTTTAGGTCTGATCTTAAATAGGTTAGACGTAAAAATCAAAAACTTACATCTAACGAAGAGGGGTTAAACTTAAAAACTCATTAAAAAAATCCTATAAACAATTTCATTTACACCTTCTCCTTCATATAAAGCGCACAGAACCCATGCGAATGACGATGACAAGAGTTGTGACCTCCGTAGCGTCTCTATTGTTGCTTAAAACTTCTATTTTCTTCCTTTGTGGTGTTCACCATATTGAAAAGCATCATTCTCACCTATTATTTTTGACATTGAAGTTGGTATTCTTTGTCTTCTCTCTTAAACTTGGCCTTTATGATGTATGACTGTGATAAACTTTATGTTTTTTTTTTCTTTGGACTTGGTATGTGTGATGATGATGAAATATGTATATATAATTGATTTTTTTTGAGTTTTAAATATTTAATATTTTTTATTTGTGAAAAAAGAACAAATAAGAGAAGAAAAAGGCAAAATAAGAAGGAGAAGATAAAAAACCACAATAAGAGAAGACAAAGAAGTTGAAAAAGAAGAGATTTCATAAGATCCGAAAATAATTAAGTCTATTGTTTTGGTAACATACATAAATTTACATTTGTCATAAATATCTCCCACAATTACTTTTGATCTACAATGATGTAAAAAGTTTAAAATAATAAACATTTTTTATTATAAGTAATTTAATAAAAAATAATAAAGAGTATTTCTTAAACATATTAAACATTTAAGATGTTATTTATTGATTTCCAATAATAAATATATTTTAAAAATAATAATAAATAGGATTATTTGAATAATTAAATGTAAGACAGAAAAGTAAATTAACAGTTTACATATTAAATAATCTCCACAAGCTAGCTACATCCTCATAATAATGATAACAATACCAAATAATGAATAAAAGAGTACTTTTTTTCTCATTTATGAAACACCATAAACATATCTGTTTGTTCTTGGTATAGATTCTATCCCAGACCAGTGAATATAAAATGAAAGTCACCCTTTTGACCGCGGTGATGATCAAAGTTAGGGTTCGCAACAGAAATCGAAGAGAAAAAGACGATTCCTATGTTGGAATCTGACACTAGGTGCCATTCTCACTCAAATATAACTTTGAAAAGCTACGTGACAAGAACAGAGCCAAACATGGATCCACAGGTACCCTTTCACCTTCCTTCACTTTTGGAATTTTCACCTCAACGCATATCACCCTATGATCTTCCCTTCACTTTTTTTTCCCTCTCTAATCTCAGTGGTGGGTCTATTTTTTCTCTCACAATAATTGCAAAGGTTGTGGGTCTGGTCGGGTGAATCGCTATATCATTGTTTTTCACGAATACGTTTCATTTCATTTCGTGTCCGCTACAAGGTTGGAGCTTTCCCAAACCCTTTTTCGTTTTCTTCGATCAATCTGGTGATTGATGTTATGGGTTGAAGGATGATGTGCTCTGGGGTTAGAGCCACTGAATCTGAAGAAACTGTGACAGAGTTTGTGGTCAACGTCACTCAACACGTTACTTTCTGGTTCCCTAACAACATCTTCCACTTGATTTATTTTAGACACACAGAGGTCGGTGAAAAGAATCACTACTTTTTCGTTTATTTTATTGTTTTGTTTTGAGGTTTTGGTATGTACCTGCGCCTGCGTCTGGTTTCAGAACCGCAGTACCAATGATCCTGTTTTCTGTCGCCGAACGCAGCGATTACTCAGAAACCTCATGTGATACACTGACATGACTAGAACAGAATATGCCTTCATTTTTCGTCCTTTTAATTTCCCCATTAACGCAAATTTATGCTTCTCTGTGACACCGTGATTCATATTTAACGTATATATCACTATGTTAATCACGTTCTTAGGACATACAATACAATATTCCTCGAGTTTACAATATATATGACTATGTTAACAAGCCTCTAGTGCATGTTTGATACCAATAACTATGTTTCAGGAGAAAAAACTATTCATAAATAACATCAACTTTTCCTTATACAATATAAACATATAATTTTTCTAATAAATTCAGTGAATTCCAATAAATAAGGTCTCTCTTGAGTGATACGTTATTAACAAAGCTACCATAAAACATCTCGTACATTATCAACCAGTTATACTCAATAATCAAATCCAAACCAAAATCATCATTATATCTATTTGAAACTTTTAAACTTAAATCAACATTTATGGATCAAAAATGAATACTATAACATGATCTTTCAATTCCACCACAAAATCTAACATCATATTTAAACTATAATAATAATTCATCGACCTTATTATTGGCTATTTGAATAAACATAAGGGACTGAAATGTCTTACTTATGATTCCTATTATGTTTGTCCTGAAATAGGTTATATCGATTAAGTATCAGAATTAAATTTTAAGTTTGATTCAACTTTTCAAAATTTACAAAATCGACTTATAAAATAAAATTTATAACTCATTTATATATTATAAAACTATTTTATTTTTAATCGTGAAACTTTCAAGATGAAATCATCGTGGAAGAACAGTGATTAGTTGTGAATGATACTATTACACCCTCTCAGTTCATAACTTGCAGCAGATAATGCAATGAATCAGGGTACGGTCACAGATGCTTTGACTCACTTGCATTGCAGATGTATATATGTTTGTGTGGACAAGCGTTATTGTGGTTCACTGAGACCATGTTTGGTTCTGAATTCACAGGTTTCGACTTTTAATGTTTGTTGTTCAATGTTCTGGGATCTTCCAGAACAGCCAGTGAACCCCCCTTTCGTCCACTCTTCTCATAGTAATTCATTACACCTTTTTTTTTTTCTTTATCATTAAGAATATACAAGACAAAAAATCTTTTTTCAAAAATTGCTTTTATAAACATTTAAACTATTTTTCTTCTAGATTGACATGACTTCGAAGGGATTATAATAGGTAGGTTGCTGTTAATTATTTTATCTCGATTTTTTTTAAGGTATAAAATTTTTGTCTTATACTTATACACTTGTATTTATTATTTTGCTCTTTCAAATATTAATTAAATAACTTTTTATAAAAAATAAAAGTCACACAAAAAAATTATATAATCAAGTATTTAATATGAAAAAGATAATAGCTTTTTTAATGTTAAATATCAAGACAGCAATTTTAATTATATAAATATTAATTTTAAAATATCAAATAGTAATCGAATAAATGTCAAATGAAAACAAAAGTAAGATACTAAACTAAATGTAAAAGAATTTTGAAAGACGTGTGTTTGATTATGTATATGTCATACTACTTTCACTAAGTTATCACTAGGGATGGCAACGGGGCGGGGCGGGGACGGGTTTCGCTATCCCATACCCATCCCCACAAAAAAAATTCATCCCCATCCCCATACCCAAACCCAACGGGTATCAAACTTTTGTCCCATCCCCATCCC
>Ga0214544_1000465_pt1 | contig 73583 bp, 52 predicted proteins | sample CNSS3metaG_FD_160074 | JGI IMG/M metagenome (GOLD analysis project Ga0214544, IMG submission 160074) | Root nodule microbial communities from cowpea collected in UCLA plant growth center, Los Angeles, California, USA - CNSS3 | ecosystem: Host-associated > Plants > Roots > Nodule | place: USA... | reverse complement strand
AAACGTATCTTAGTGTTGCAAATTCTTTCCGTTAATGTTTAGTAATTATTGTTAATCAGGTTAATAAGATATAATTATCATATATGGCTATATGTATAATTCTGAAGTATTCGTGCATAAGATACAGAGTGATTAATATCAGTGGACTAAAAAAATCGGCAGAAGAAAAGTATTATATGCACCTATCTAATCAAGACTTGATTGAAAAATAATGAAATCTACTTTAAAAAATAATAAAGCAAATTAGTTAAAAATGTGGTTAAATATAGTTGTGGAATAATATAACAAGGAGACATAACATTTAACATTTGATCTTTGTCGTATTGTTCGCTAATAAAACAAATAGGTTTCAGAAAGATAAAATTCTAATTTTTATTTTGATGAATTAAATATAATTTTTATCCTAAAGGCAATTTATGCACACAAAAAAAAATAAAGAGCTTTAGTTAGTCGGTCCTCTAATTTGTTAGATTGTTTATTTTGGTCCCTTATTATTTTTAGATTCAATTTAGTCTTTTAATTCTTTAAAAATGTTTAATTTGATTCACTTATTATCTTTGATTTAATTTAGTCTTTTATTTTTAAAAATGATTCAATCTTGTTCTCTTTTAAATGAAACCAAATTAGTAACTAAGATTAGTTATAATTTATATATACATGTTAAAATATTTTTTATAACTTATATATCAAATCACTTCATCTAAATTCTCAAATTTGTTACACTTAGGTAAAGTGAATTGATGTATAAATTCTAAAAATTTATTTTAACATGTATATATAAATTGTAATTAAACTTAATTACTAATTTGGTCTCAAATGATAAAGGACAAAATTATATCATTTTAGAAAGAAAAATAACTAAATTGAATCAAGATTAATAAAGAGACCAAAATGATTTTTTAAAAAAAAAATTGAAAAATTAAATTGAACCCAAAAATAATAACTAGACCAAAATAAACTAAAGTAACAATTTAGAGGACCAAATCAATAATTAAGAAAAAAAACAAAGTAGTTACAAATTACTATAATGAAGAAAACACAATATTTTTTTTTCCTATCTATTGTTTATCTAACTTATTAGGTATTGGAATGGCCTAGGTTACGCACCTAAACATGTCAAATTGGACCAAAAGTTGGTCAAAACTAACAGGGTACTTATTCCTCCGCTCCTAATAATTTGTTCTGTACTCCTAAACTTTTCGAAAATTCTTAGAATAACCTTTTAATTTTTAGTCAATTCACCAACTTTCACCATAAAATAAAAAGTATCTAATTTCAAAATCCGGTTAAAGAAATTACTTAATCAAATTTCGAAATTCGGTTAACAAAATTATCAAATTTCAAAATTTAAGTAAGAAAATTAAGGAATATATATATATATATATATATATATATATATATATATATATATATATATATATATATATATATATAAAATTGGATTTCAAAAATTTGATAATTTTTTTAATTGATTTTCAAAATTCGATAATTTTCTTAATTGAATTTTGAAATCTAGTACTACTTAAATCGGATTTCGAAATGTGATACTTGTGTATAGATGTGTTGGTCAAAAAATAAAAAAGTCATTTTAAGTATTTTTAAGAAGTTTAAGAGTTTTGAAGAAAAGTTAGAAGTGTAAGGAGATACACCCAAACAAACATTGCATGAAAGGAATCATATAAAAGAAAATTGATTTCTGCACCCTTTGGTTATTTCCTTCACCTATAGGGGTGTGTGGTAAAAGACCATAATGGCCTTTGATTCAATTATAAAATATACCAAGTATTTTCTATTTATCCAAAATAAAATAAATCATTTTCTCATCAATTTGCAAGTTATTATTGAAACACCTCTACTAAGATGATACTTAAATTCATATAATTTAATACTTTTATAAAAAAAATGTATCATAAATATTTAAAAATGTAACTTCTCCTAATATATACTTAAACGTAACATTCCTAGTATAGTAGGATGATACTTAACTAATATCATTTAAGAATTATTCACACAATACTCTAGAATGAGTTTAATATTTTTTTACGTCTTATTGTTTTACAAAACTAAAATCTGAAGAGATGATCACAATGTTTACAAATCAAAACTCTTTCTTTTGAAGATACTCATTAAACATGTGCATTTTTTTAAAGTGTCAGAGTACCCTAAAAGTGTTATATATTAAAATCACTTAGAAAACTATATTAAGCTACTTCATTGTGATACTCTATTACTACCCCAACTCATCCTTTTATAGTTAAACCTCACCCCAAAACTAGATATCTCTATGAAATTAAAAAAAAAAGGTAACTTTTACTATTAAGTTATCAGAACTGTCTCCTTCTCTCATACCTCGTCTCCCTGTCTCATAAAAAAAAAAATCTCTTAAAATTATGTATATATTCGAAAACATTTTTCTCATAAAATATACATAAAAGATATATCCTCATATTTAATAAAATTTTGCCTATGGAATTTGCTCCCTTTTATCTCATTTTTTTATTTTTTATCATTAATATCTTACAATGTTTTATATGTTAATATCCGTCTAGCCTTACACCCACCAAGTATCGTCTAATGCTTTGTTACAACACTCAAATACACATATGCTGACAAAAGGTTATTGTTTGATAAAAAACCAACTCATCCTTTCGTCCTACAAAACTTGTCATCTAATGTGTGTAAATTGTACCATTTGGCCAATACAACTTGTATCCTCCTATGCATTTACACATATTGTTTAATAGACATACACTTATTGTCTCCTGCGTCACTTAGTAGCTTCTCCCCACCAATAGACATCATTTAACAAAGTGTCTACTCCTTCATCAAACATTGCTAAACTCAACGTCTACCCATCAACAAATATTATTCCAAACAATGTCTACTCTTTGTCAAATGCTACACAAACCTAAAATAAATGAAACTTGTTAAAGTTGAAAAATCATGGGGAGAAAAAAATGCTTAACCAAATTAACTACTTAACTTTGATTTCTATAAAACCTTGTTCAGAGTATCCTTTGCTTGATATATCTCGAAACCTTCATCAACACAACAATGGAATTGAACCACACAAAAATTTGGGAGCTTCATCTGAAACATATAAATTAGGGAAGACAAAATTGGTATTTCAAAAAGATGCGAGAGAAGAAAATACGTGTACAAAGACCAATTGTCCGTATCATTACAGACTTCATCCTCCTCACTAAAACAAAAATCATTTTTTATTGGTGGTTTAAGTAGTAATTTAGTCTTAATAGTTGTTATAGTTAGATTTATGATTAATTTTTATCCTTATACATTTTTTACTCAATTGGATCCCTTTTCTTTTAAACTTGTTTTTCCCTTTTTTTTCTTCTAGCTCTTCTTCTCTAAGAAAATAGTGTAGAACTATTTTGTTTAGTTGAGAAAATCCACAAACCCCTTGAAATTTGCACCAAGCACCCACTCTTTTCAGCTTGTTGGTAACAATACTAAAGGCAGACCCTTAAGGGTCCCACCCACCAAAACAAGATTAAAACTATATCACTAACCAAAAACCAAAAAAACCAACACACAAATAAATAAGTTTAGAGATGATAAAACACCCCTACTACATAAAATTGTAGAAGATAATACACATAATAGTCCTTATTCACCTTTTATTTTTTCAATGTTTTAGTAAATATAATTCTCATGTATTTTTTTTTAAAAAGTGATATCAATTATTAAAAGTAAATAAATAGATCCAAAATGCAAAAAAAAAAAGAAAAAAAAAAGAATATAGGACTTTTCTTTTTTGAAGAAAAGATTGAAAAATGGTGAGAAAGCCTCTTGACCCACAAGTTCACCTTATTATGGGACAAATTTTAAATTTTAAATGACAGGTCAATAGTGAGACCAATCAAATGGGTTGATGAAAAGGAAGTATAATAACTCTTTAAGAAATTTTTGAAGTGTATCTCTTGTAAGACCCACTTTTTTCTGCTCCTTATATTTAAGGGTCTACCCTAATCAGTTGGGCCTAAGTCTGGCCCATAGGGTGCCCAAAACTCCTAAACCAGCCCTAACCCCTCTCATTTTGCACTTTTCAAAAAAACAGTTTCCATCCCCTCTCCCTTTGCTGCTACGTGAGCTCTGCTAGGGTTTGGCTCTCACTCTTCTTTGAGCTAAAAGAAACCCATTTTATTTCATGTAAGTTGCTTCTCAACCTGTATCCTCTCTTTTTCTAAGCTCTGTTTCGTGATTCCAACAAAGGTGCACTTTGATAACCTCGTTTTCAATCTGTTCCACTGTTCCGAGCTCTCGAATCTGCTCCCGGAGCTGTTGTGCTCGTTGGCTTAGGTGTCGGCGTCTTGGGCTAGATTTTTCCAAGTAAGGAAAGCTAGGGTTTATGTTTTTAAAGTTATTTTGTCGATTTTTGGTCTGTTTGTATGGCTATGATGCTTGAATGAGGCTGTTGGTCGAATAAAAATGTATGGTGTGCGAGTATGTTTGAATGATGTGGCGCTACTCTTTTTTCTACACTGCACACTTTTCATAAAATGAGGGTTCCTACTTCATTAACCGTTAGATCGAGCTGAAAGTTTAATAGCTGATCCTTAACACATAATTCTTGACTTTGACCGGTCGGATCTGGAATCGGAGCTCTGTAGTGAGAGAAATTTTTATCGCAAGGTCACTGTAGTTTGGTTGTTGACAACACTACACACTTTTCATAAAATGAAAGTTCCTACTTCGTTAACAGTTGGATCGAGCTGATATTTTAACAGTTGATCCTTAACACATAGTTCTTGACCTTAACCGGTCCGATCTCGAATCGGAGCTCTATAGTGAGAGCAGTTTTATCGCAAGATCACTGTAGTTTGGTTGTTGACAACATTGACCTTTGTTGCTTGTTTGGTGCATAAATTTCTTTATAGTTATTCAATTAAGTTGGTTCTTGTTTCATTTGGTTCTTGATTCAATCATATTTAATTTGAATATAAATACAAAATTTTTGGAGCTTTACACAAGCTGCAGTTTTATTTCTAAAATCCCAAAATCGTTTGCATAATGTGTTCTTAAGTTGGATTACTATGTTAAAGTATGAGATGAGTGAATATGCATGAGTAAAATGGCTTATGGGTTGTGAATGATGAGTTTGGCATGATCTTGGCATGTGATGAGTATGAGATGGTTGGTTATAAATGTGACATGGAATTGGTATGAACAATAATGTGATATTGATTGATGGAACATGATGTTGGTATGGTTAGGACGTAATTCCACGATAGTTTCGTGGTGGTGCCTCATTTGGTCAGGGCGTAATTCCATGAATCTCTAGGTGAGATCTCATGGTGGTGTCTCATTTGGTTAGGACGTAATTCCATGACCCTTGTTAGTGGGAGCTCATGGTGGTGCCTCATTTATATAATTTAGTAAGGATTCAAGGTAAGGATTGCATCCTGACACTCTAAAGAGTCAGTTAGTCTCACATAGATCGTACTGACTTAAGTGGTGAGAGTACTAGGAGGCCTAAAACATTTTAAGGCTAACCTTGTGCATGGGGGATGAAACACAGTAACAATTAGCTCGGTATAGCAGTAAAGGCCACCACAAGCGCAAGCATCTGCTGAATCCGACTAATTATATGTATCCAAATGAGTCGTGCCTTGAGTCTTAGTGTATTGTGTGCATGTCATAACATGATTGGTTGACATATGCATTTTGGATTATGAAAGTGTACGTAACTGTATGATAAACTATTTTCTACTCTAGCTTACTCTTTACTTGTTTGATTGTTATGTGTGTGGTCTTCTCTTTTTGTGATGATCATCAATTTATTGATGTGAGCAGATGCGAGAAATCCTCGTGGTCAACAGGGAAATGGTGATTCCGTTGCATAACTCTGAGTTAGATTCCGCTTTTGTGTCTTCCTTTAGGGTTGTGGCCCATGTACCGCTTTATCTTGGCCTTGTGTTTTGAATACTTTAGACCCTTTACCCTGTTTTGTATCGACATCGTGGTATGCCCTTGATTACTTTCCTTTAAAGTACCTTGGATACTTGTAGGAGCGACGTTATACTCCTTGACTCAGCTTCATATATTATTTTGTGTAATATTTTCATTTAATTATTTTATTACTTAAATGGGGTGTTACATCTCTTTTATCTGATAATTTTTTATCCTTCTATTTTATGGAGTTACTCCTCTACTTTATGGATTATTTAATAATTGAATATAATTTCAATACCACATAATCATGTCTCAAGTCCATTATATGACTATTTCAACTAAATAAGAAAGGATTCAATGTATGCCAAATAAACAATTAATTATGTACAAAATTAATCCACACCCTCTTTTCGACATAATATACTTTCCCTATATGTTGCTAACTTGATATGATTGTCCACAATAAAAATTAGACAAACTTAATGGGAATAAACCAAGTGTGAATTTAAGTCTTACATTAGATAAAAATGACAAAGTTAAGCATCGTATAAGAAACAAGACCCATAAATTCATTGTATGGAGGTTTTGGGTTAAAAGTGGTGTCGGAGCCTCAACTTCGTCTTAGTGATTAATTTAGACATTGTGATAACAACAACACCAAAACCACAACAACAATTATATAAGTAAAGGTCATCGTAGACTTGAGAGGGGATTATTGAGAATAATCCAAGTGAGTCTAAATCTCACATTGGTTACAAATAATAAAGTTAAACACCATATAAGAAACAATACCCATAAATCATTGACCCAATATTTTGGGTTAAAAGTATTGTCAATCCCTTATTTGAATTACACTCAAGTCATATTTATATAATTTTTTTCTAATGAATCCCCTAAAAAACCATTACAACTTTATACACAACTACTTAATCTCAAGTTGATTAAAAAACGATTAAATTTATAAGTAATAACAACGAAGAATAGTCATAACCCACAATACAATGAGTACAAGAAAAAAATAGAAAAAAGCATTATAAGAAATTAATTATATTTTAAAATAGTTCAACGTATTTTGGAAAAGGATAAGTGTATGCTTTGACTAAAAAAAAAAAAAATATATAAAAAAAAAAAATATATATATATATATATATATATATATATATATATATATATATATATATATATATATATATATATAACCCGTTGAATTCTTTTTGTTGGGAAATTTATAAATTTGTAGCAAACACACGAATGGGAAGACTCATTCGAACACCATTCTAGGTGAAATGTGTGGCCATTATTCGAAAAGGGAAAGTGTTAAGGCATATATAGGCTACTCGTCAGACATTGACATACTATTCTATAAATAGTACTGGTGTTTTCTGTGGGTTTTACGAATGCACAAAAAGATCGAAAACCTTTTTAAAAAACACTTTCTATAAAATAAAAGAGAAAAAAAGGTAGAAGATTAATAGTAAAATGAATACTCATGGGAACATTTTTGAAATAAATATTTTTCCTAATATTCAAGTGCTTAATGAAGAATAAATGAATTGTAGTAATTGTTAGCCACTCAATGTTAATTTTTCTTGAGAAGTGAACTAAAAATATAGTAACATTTTAGATAATATCATGATTTAGTATCATGAAAAAATAACATATGTGATTAAGAGAACATGTTTTAAAAAAAATTTAAGTTTAAATAATTATTCACAATAATATGATTTTGCATTTTGTGGATATATTTTAGAAACAATGTTATAAATTCGATTATAAATTTAATTTTATTCTAATTATAATTTGTAATTATATATGAAGTTTGAATTATATAACCATTTCTATTATTAAATTGTAAATCACATGTTCCTGCAGGGAATAAATAAGATAAGTTAGGCACAAGTGTCACCTTACCTATATAGTCTCTCATCTCCTCAGTAGGCCTCTTCTCAGTTGGCATATGTTTGCTTGGACCCGGGAGGGGTTACCTGCAGAAGGACTCCGAAGCTAAGTCAACGAAAGCTCTCAGAAAGTCAAATCAGGTGATTAAGGAAGTAATGAATACGTACTTTTAATTCATGGGGTCCAAGTATATTTATAGATTATTAATTGTGTTTGACCATTCCACGGGCTGGGCCCTGGTTTGGGCCATAGGTGGGCCTGAGCCCTAGCCTAAGCCCTTAGTCCTGATTATTGTGGGCTTATTGATTTTTAGGAGTGTTTTGGTTTCGTCAAGCCTTTTAGAGTGGTCGGTGTAGTCCGATTACCTCTTTAGCGGCTTATGCCGCCATTGTTCGCATGTCGTCTTAGGCTGGCTGTTCCTTTAGCGACTTGGGTTATCGGTTTAGGCCGGTTAGGCTTAGGTCAGCCTGGGCCGGCTACCTAAATTATTTTCCGTGTAGATGTGGTGATCGTTTATTATTATTATTTGGTTGAGTTGGCTAGGTGTGGTACACCAGTCCCCCAGCCTTTGCCGATATAAGTATGTCGGTGAAGGATGATATGTGCTGATGTGCTAGCGAGACCGGCTAGGTATGGTACACCAGTCCCCCAGCCTTTAAGTGTGATGAACAGTGTGAAGGCTAAAAGCGTGAAGGGATTTGTGGCAGGTGAAGGGGTTTGTTGCAGGTGAAGGGGTGTCAGAAGTCTAATCTAGAGAGGTTTTGCACCGTCATTTTGATGCTTTATGACTTTTAGTGTACCTTGTGACGATTGGAATAAGTTGTGACTTTTGGCGGGAAGGAGTTATGACATTTGAGATTGGTGTCTATAAATGAAGATATTGTTGGTAGTGCACCCATTTTGTTTCATTTGCGAAAAATCTGGGATCAGTTACTTCGTGTGCATTAGAGTTATCCGATATCTTCCTTACTTCCTCCGTCATCCTAAAAAGAATCAGGTATGTCTAGTAGTAGTGATAGGTTTGCGTTGTCGAGTTCGAGTAGTTAGAGGTCTGGAGGTAGCCGGAGTAGTCGAGCCAATAATAGTGATAGAGAGGAAATAGGAAACGTAGGAAGGATCCCAATGGAGAGGATAGTTGAGGTTAGGGAAGACCCACCCGAGGAGTTGGCGGAAAGCAGTTGGTCGGCGAAGGCCGTGTACGAATGGGTAGCAGCAGACGTGCGAACACAACAGTCGTTGTTTCGGTGGTCGTGGTTACTAAAATTGTGGTTGAACTGCACGCCACTTTTTGAGAAAGGTGCTCGGAGGGACATAGTGGTGCTAGAGAGGGTAACCGTTGTGGAATGTGTTTGCCATGCTCGAGAAGGAGTTGCTGAAGAGTTTTTTTATATGTACATGTGTCATTTCTCACAACTACACATCCAGCTGCCATTTGATGAGTTCACCATGGGAGTGCTTCAGTTGTTGAATGTCGCTCCTACTCAGCTGCATCCGAATAGTTGGGCATACTTGCAAGCGTTCTGGTTACTATGCATGGCGTTATATTTGGAGCCATCTCCGCGAGCATTTTTGTATTTTTTTTGTTACGAGGCCGAAAAGTCCAACAACGTGGCTGTCGCTCATAAGTCGGCCTAGTTTCAACAGACTAGATGCTTTCACCCAGTCATTTAAGCACTTCAAAGATCGGTTCTTCAAGGTGGTGGTGAAGCAAGCTGGCCGGTCACATTTTTATACAGCTGATGGTAATACTAAGTTTCCGTTTTCTGGACCGATAACCGTTGGAGGTATAAGGTGATTTCGAGGGATTTGTCGGTGGCCGGGAAGGAGGTGATGGATACCTTGATGCAGTTTAGCGATAAGATGCCCACTAAGGGCTTAGTTAGGGTGTATAATTCGGTTCACCCGATTATAGATATTGAAGGTATCTTTTTGTAATTTTGAGCATTATTTTATGTTCGAGCATTCTGATGGTTTGTGTGTTGTGTGTTGCAGGACATATGGCACAAATGGGCAAGAAGAACTTGACGCTATTCCAAACCTTACGAAAGGAGAAAGTGGTAAAGGCTAGAGCTACTGGGAGCACTGAGGTTCCCAACCTGTAGGAGTCGTTGGTAGACGTGCATGTGCACGGTGGAACCAAAAGAAAGGCAAAGTTGCTGGCCAAACCTGGCAAAGGAAAAGACGTGAAGAAGGTGCGAGCCGTCTTGATGGGGTCGGGTTCATTAAGTGGAGTGAAGGGACCGGAAGCTGGACTGATTGAGCTTCCAGATACTACTATGCGGAAGGACATCGAGATCAACATGCCGAAATCGCTGATAGATTCAATTGATAATATGGAGCTGAACGCCATGGTGAAGGCTATGGTTGAATTCAGCAGCAAGACGTTGATATTGAGCCGACGTGTGGGATCTTTGTATCAGAGGGAGCTGAAGGAGGGGAGGCGGACGAAGGTTGATGAACTTCAAGAGAAGGTGGACAAGTATGCAGAGGAAAAAGAGGCCTGGAAGAAGGAAAAGGAGGAGTGGGAAGAGGAAAGGAAGAGGCTGGCTACATGGAAGGTGCGCTGCCTTGATTCTGAAGAAAAGTTGAAGGGCCGGATTGCAGATCTTGAGGTCGACTATGATGAGATAAAGGAGAAACATGACGGGTTCGAGGTGGAAATGGAGGATCTAAAGAGTTGCATTATACAAGAACATATCAACAGTTTTCAGAAGGGTGTGCGGCAAGCGACCTTTTTTTATAAGAATGTTGATGTTAACAACGTAAGGTTTGATGTAAATAAGGACGTGCTTGATGGGGTACTTGTGGACGAGGCTAAATCTAGTCCTGAGGGGGATATGGAAAAGGGGGCGGAGAATGCCGATATTGGTGGTGATGGAGTGGTGGCGAAGGATGTCGAGCAGGAGACAGCTTAGAAACGTTATTTTAATATTTCCAATTTGCTTAATGATTCTAAGTTTGTAATAATTCGTACATTACTTACTTTTGTGCTACTATGAATGCTTTGTGTATGTTATATCTTGTTTGTTTTATGCCGATTACCTGTGTGTTTGATGTATGAAATGTTTGCGAATGCGATTATTCGTTAAGGGTATTCGACCCAGGCCGCTTACTTGTGGTAAGGGTGGGGAACTTAAAACGAATTAACATCACGTTAAGGGTGTTCGACCATGCCGCTTACTTGTGGTAAGGGAGGGGAACTTAAAACGAATTAACATCACGTTAAGGGTGTTCGACCCAGGCCACTTACTTGTGGTAAGGGATGGAAACTTAAAACGAATTAACATCAAGTTGAGGGTGTTCAACCCAGGCCGCTTACTTGTGGTAAGGGTGTGGAACTTAAAACGAATTAACATCAAGTTAAGGGTGTTCGACCCAGGTCGCTTACTTGTGGTAAGGGTGGGGAACTTAAAACGAATTAACATCAAGTTAAAGGTGTTCGACCTAGGTCGCTTACTTGTGGTAAGGGCGGAGAACTTAAAAAGTGTGCGAGAAACGAAGTGAAGAACAATTGTGAAGTTGGGAACCCTTCGTTTATTCATGAAATTTGGGGTGCCTCGTTAAAACCTCCCTGGCCAAAACCCTCCTTAGGGAAAAAGACCAGGTGAGGAAAAAGAGTACACCTAGGGTTACAAGTGTTTAGTACAATGCATGTCTTTAACTAAAGTAAAACTTTAGATGGGATACATTTTGTAAGACCCGTAAAAATTAATTAATTAAATAATTAATTAATTAATAAATGCGGGTAAAAAGCGCCTTTATGACATTTATTATTGTTTAATGTGATGTGGAAAAGTGCTAGCTCATGTGGTTGAGAGTACTTTGGTTATCTGAAAGGACTTGGGTTCGAGTCCTATGTATGCTATTTATGTGTTGTTGTTTTATTATTGATTTTTAATAATATGTATGAGTATGGAATTGGTATTGTAAGCTTATCATGATTGAAGTGTATCACTAACATGAATTGGTTATGCACTTGAATGGTGACTAAATGGTCATGGGTCCAAACTTGGTTGGGAATGAAATTGGAACTTTATTTTTTTAAAGTGTAGTTTTTTAGGGAATATGAGTGGGCAAAAGAAAACCTAGAAGGGGAAGCTAAGAGGGGATGGAAAGCATCCTATAATGACCCCTAAATGAGAATTAAACAAACTAAAAAGGCCCAATTTCGTTTAGTTTTAAAAACCATCTTAAAGACACCTATAAAATCCAACTTTTAGGTAAAGGGAAGGGTTTTTGCAGTGTGGTGAACTGGTATAAAGAGGAGCACGAGATTGAGAGTGTGAGTTGAGTTTTGGGTGTGCAAGGGTTGAAGCAAGAAGGGAATTGTGAATCAAGGGTCCTGTCTTCCTCAACTTTGATCCCTAATTTCAGGTTAGGGGAGCTGTATTTTGAGTATGTTAATTTCATGATGTGAATTATGGTTTTGTGTCATTGCCTTCTCGATTGGAATATGATTGTGGTGAATTCGTGTATGTATAATCAAAATAATGAATGGGTTGGATGGTTATAGGTTGCAAAACCTTTTATGCATTATATGTTTTGGGAATGAGGGTTTTTGGGTATGGAATGGTTGTGAACGCTTAAACAGTGTGCCTTGGTAGTTTAATTTGGATATAAATCGTGATTTTGATATATTTTTGCCATTACATCGTGCTGGTGATGATTGGTTGTTGTTTTGGTATTGTTTTTGGCGAACTATGTGCGTGAACAGACTTGAAACCCTGCAAGTCTCGCCCAAGCGGGTTCACCTCGCCTAAGCGAGAGTTGCAGAGTCTCACTTTGAGTTATGGTTCGTGGTTCTCGCCTAGGCGACTAGGAAAAAGGTTGAGCGACATGGTCTCTCGCTCAGGCAAGAAGCACTCGCCTAAGCGAGGTCGCGAGGAGACCTGGGAGTTTTGAGCGCAACATCTCGCCCAAGCGAGAGGGTTTTGGAGTTCTGAACGAAGGGCATGCTCGCTTAGGTGAGAATGGCTCGCCTAAGTGAGGTCTCGATGTGAATTGAAGTGGGTTGCTTGAATCCTCGTTCAGACGAGGTGTGGGTTAATTTGAGCGAAGGTATAGCTCGCCCAGGCGAAAGGATCTCGCCTAAGAGAGATAACGTGATAATGTTGTTGTTTTAAGCTCGCTCAGGCGAGGTGAATTAGCCTAAACAAGGCCGAGGGCTTAGCTTGGGCGAGAGTCCCTAGCTTAAGCGAGTTTATGCGAATTATCCATGTTTGTGTGTGCTTGTGTGTGTGATTTGGCTACTTTACCTAAGTGTAGGAAGTATATGCATGTGGTGTGTGTTTGGGCTTGAAGGACTAAGTCCAATAGGGGTTGGGATGTGCTTGATGGTTGGACACATGATGGGCATGGAACTGGTTGAGTTCCCATCGGCTACTAATGGGCGAGGAGTCCTTGGTATGGTGATTACATGTGTCGAGCGCACGATGGACAAGGAAATGTTATGTTCCCGTCGACTACTATTGGGCGAGGAGTCCATAGTATGGTGATTGCGTACGTGCCAGGGTCCAAGTTTTGAGGCTTGGATGATTTACTACAGACGAGAAGTCTGTAGGGCAGGACTATGAGCGGGATAGGCTCATAGGGTTGGACCACTAATGAGTTAGTTTCGTGGGAGCACAATGAAGTCCCAAGACCTAGTTCATGTATATGACTCATGAAGGACTATGAGGTCATGGTTGGGTAATTTGAAAACCATGAAATTTTAGTTATGTTATTTTGGGATGGGTGACATATTTATTTCACGTATCTGTTTTATATATTGTGCATAGCTCACCCTTTCTCTGTGTGTGTGGCGATGATTGGATAACTCGTTATCCGGGAACAAATGATGTGACAGGTGGACAGGAGATGCATAGACTCGGAGCGAGGGATAACATGAGATTTTGTATATATTTATTTTTTTTGGTTTTGAGATAGTTTTGTAATCCTTTTGGGAGCCATTTGAATATTACTCCAGTTTTATAATTATGGACTCTTGTTTTATTACATTGTATTAAAGTTTAAAATTTCCCGTGTTTTTGGAAAATGGTATTCAATAAATTATGCAATTATTTTATTTCTTATTTTATATATTAAATATTAGTAATATTCCTTAGGGATGTTACACATTCCATGTGTTAGGTATTTCTTCCCCAGATAACTACTCAAGCCGATATGCCCCTCCCTCAGCGTCTTCACGTATCCGGTACGGACCGTCCCAATTCGCGGAGAACTTGCCATTCTTCTTTCTTGCACTGCTGGCTATTCTCCAAACTAAGTCTCCTTTTGCGAACGATCTCGGGCATAGGTTCATGCTATACTTTCGGGCCGCTCTTTGTTTGGCATCTAAGTTGCGTATTTGAACTTTTTCTCTTAGCTCGGGCAGGAGGTCCAGGTGGGTGGTCATGTTTTGATGATTTTGGGCTGAGTCATATAGTTCCCGGTGCAGGGATGGTTCGCCAATTTCAACAGATATCATGGCGTATGCGCCGTATACTAGGCTGAATGGAGACTCATTTGTTGCTGATTGAGGGGTGCACCTGTAGGCCTATATCACTTCTACTAGTTCTTCTGGCCATCGACCTTTGGCGTTGTCCAACCGCTTGCGTAGCTCCACTAGTAAGACCTTATTTGTCGCCTCGGCCTACCCGTTGGTCTGTGGGTGTTCAATAGAGCTGGTTATGTGTTTGATGCCTAGACCGGTGCAGAATTTAGCGAGTTCTTTATCTATAAACTGTCGGCCATTGTCGATGATGATGGTATGTGAGACACCATATCGGCATATAATATCCTTCAAAACAAAATGCTAGACTTGCTGGGCTGTAATGGTGGCTACTGGTTTGGCCTCTATCCATTTGGTAATGTAATCGACGGCTATTATCAAGAATTTTACTTGGCCTTTGCCGGGGGAGAAGGGGTCAAGGATGTTCATTCCCCACTTTGCGAAAGGCCATGGGGATAGTATAAAATGAAGTTGTTCTTGTTTCTGGTGAATGAGATTGCCATGTTTCTGGCAGGGTTTGCATTTTTTGACGAAGTCTTGGCAATCTGCTTCTACAGTCGACCAAAAGTAACTGACGCGAAGGATTCTGGTAGTCATGGTGCGTGCGCCGGAATGATAGTCGCATATGCCTTCGTGTAATTCTTTAATGATGTACCTGGCTTGTTCTGCAGTGACGCACTTGAGAAATGGTTGGTCGTATCCGCGTTTGTACAGGTCATCACCTATCATCGTATACCTGGCGGCTTTAGTTATCCAAGTTCTGTCAATGTTGGGTGGGGGGTTACCAGTTTGGAGGTATTGGATGTAAGGAGTGGTCCAGTTGTCGGCTTGGTGTTGGGTTAGGTTATGGCAAGTATTCATGATGGAAGGAGCGGACAACGTTTGTTGTAATAGTGATCGGTGACGACTTTTTAACTTGGTGCTGGCTAGTTTGGATAATATGTCGGCTCTGATGTTTTCAGATCTAGGAATGTGTTGGATGCGGACTTGGTCGAAGGCGGACTGGACGACTGTTCGGACCAAATGGTAATATTGTAGAAGGGTGGGGTCTTTGATCTAGAACTCGTCGTTTAGATGTCCTACAGTAAGCTTGGAATTGGTTTTGCATGTTAACGACTTGACACCAACCTCGCGGGCCAGGGATAAGCCAACAAGGATGGCTTTGTATTCGGCTTGGTTGTTGGATGTCCTAAAGGCGAAGTGGAGGGATTTTTCGATGAGGATATCGTTAGGGCATTCTAACACAATGTCGTCACCTGTCCCCTTTGGATTTGAAGAACCATCAACATAAAGCGTCCATTGGTCCTCAGCGGGTGTTTGTTGGAGATTGTTGACAAAGTCCAGGAGGCATTGAGCTTTGATGGGCCCGTGTATTTCGTAACGGATGTTGAACTCAAACAACTCAACGGCCCAGGACGACATTCGTCCTGCAAGGTCTGGTTTCTGCAATATCTTCTGTATTGGGTAATCGGTTTTGACGATGATGTTGTGATTTTGGAAGTATGGGCATAAGCGACGGGCTGCATGTACCAGGGATAGGGCCAATTTTTCCACCATCTGGTATCTGGTTTCGGGGTCTTGTAGGGTTCTGCTAACGAAGTAAACAGGGTGCTGGGTGCCGCCTATATCTTGAACCAGTGCGACGCTGACGGTGTGAACTGTGGCGGTGATATAGACCAATAGGGGTTGATGAGTATTCTGCTTATGAAGGATAGGTGGTGAGTTGAGGGTGGCTTTTAGCTTTTGGAAAATTTGTTCATAATAATCGTTCCACGTGAACTTGGCAGATTTTTTTAGCAGCTGTATGATGGATTGGGTTTGTTCGGCTAGTTTGGAAAGGAAATAGGAAATGGTTGTGAGGCGGCCTATGAGGTGTTGTACTTCTTTGATGCTGGTTGGGCTTCGCATCTTAATGATCGCATTACACTTTTCAGGGTTAGCCTCTATGTCGCGCTGGGTCAGCATGAATCCAAGGAACTTGCCATGGTCGACGCCGAAAACGCATTTATCGAGATTGAGGCAGAGGTTGTATTGCCTTAACGCAGAGAAGACTACTGATAAGTCCTGAGCATGTTGGTGATGGCTGGGGGATTTCACAACCATGTTGTCAACGTACAGTTCGACACATTTGCCCATCAAGTGGCTGAAGACCTTATCCATCAGTCGTTGGTAGGTTGCTCCTGCGTTTTTAAGACCGAACGACATGACTTTGTAGAAGTAATTGGTGTCATCTGTAATGAAAGCGGTTTTGTTCATGTCGGATGCGGCCATGGGAATTTGGTTGTATCTAGAGTATGCGTCAAGAAAACTGAGGACCTTGTTACCAGCGGTGCCGTCGACGAGTCGGTCAATATTGGGTTGTCGGTAGGCATCTCTGGGACAGGCTTTGTTAAGATCGGTATAATCAACACACATCCGCAACTTGCCATTGGCTTTCTTGACCAGGACCACGTTAGAGAGCCAAGTGGTATAGTGGGCTTCTTCGATAAACCCCGCACTCAACAATTTATTGGCCTCGGCCTTGGCCGCTAGGCGTCGCTCCTCGCCAAGTTTGTGTTTTTTCTAGGAGACATACCGGGCCTCCTTGTAAATGGATAACTTATGGGATGCCACTTGAGGGTCAACTCCAGGTAAGTCAGCAGCTGACCAAGCAAAAAGGTCCGAGTTGTGGAAAATGGTGGGTGTTATGATGTCGCACTGTTCAGATTTAAGCCTAGTACCGAGTTTGATGGTGCGGCCATTAGGGAGCTCCAGGGGAGTGGTTTCTTCAACAGGTTCAAGGCGGACATCCCTTTCCTACTCTAGGGTCTAGGTCATCACTAGATAGAGCGATCTCAGAGTCGGGTGGTCGCTCCATGTGATTAGTTTATAGGATGGGGATCTGTGGGCATAGGCTGGCCATGTAGCATTCGCGTGCAAGGCGTTGATCGCCATGGATGGTAAGGATGTCGCCCGATGGGGAGGGGAACTTCATGGCCAGATGAGGTGTGGAGACAACAGCGCCGAGGGTGTTGAGTGAAAGGCGGCCTAAGAGGACATTATAGGATGTAGGCGCATCGACGATGAGGAAGCGAATAGGAATGGTCGTGGTTTGGGCTCCGTCACGGAAGACGGTATGGAGGTCAATGTAGCCGCGGGTGGAAACTTTTTCCCCATAAAAGCCATAAATTGGTTCATCATATGGGACCATAGCGGTGTTTGGGAGTTGAAGTTTCTGGTATGTTGCCCAGTAAAGGATGTCAACAGAGCTGCCTTGGTCGACGAGGAATTTTTTTACTGCATAATTTTCTATTTCGATGGTGATGACCATAGGGTCGTCTTGCTGGTGATCGAGGCTGTGGAAGTCGTCGTCCGTGAAGGTTATGGGAGGCATGCAGCATCTGTGATGGGAATGGGTAATGTGGTTGATGGATTGGATATGGCGGAGGTCTCGCTTCATGGCGAAAGAGGTAGAGCCTCCACTAGCGAAACCACCGGAGATGGTGTTGATAGTGCCGCGTAGGGGAGGGTCGGCAGGGGTGACCTCGATGCGAGACGGTTGGGGGTCATGGTTTGTGGGTTGGTGTGGGCGTTTATTGTGGTGAGAGTCACAGGGAGGGCGTCGGTAGTCAGGACGAGGAGGATGATGGGATCAAGAAGAGTGATCGTCTCTGCGGACAAAGTGGCGAAAGTGGCCAGCACGCACCAGTTCTTCGATTTTATCCTGGAGTGCTTTGTAGTCCTCTGTAGTATGGTCGTGGTTGCGGTGATAACGGCAGTATTTAGTCATGTCTAGCGTTGGGGGGAGTGGTTGTCTTGCGTGGTGGTAGGATGAGGTCGGCCTGTAAAGCCTCATCAAGGAAGCGAGATCTGGGAACATTTAGGGGAGCGTATCTGGTGAAGCGGGGTTGTCGGGGTTCTCGTGGTCTCGGGGTCTCGGATCAGGACGGGGGGAGGGTGTTGTGGGGTGGGGTTGGCGGTAGTGGGTGCGCAAACATTGCAAAATTTTGTATGGAGGGTTTGCATTTCCTCCATACGGACGTATTCGGCGGCACGCCGCTTCAACTCGTGCATAGAGGTGGGTGGGTGGAGGTAGACGTTGTTGGTGAAAGGGTCAGGTTGAAGGGTGAGGGCCATGCACTAGAGTATCATCTCTTGATTGAGGTGTGAGGTGCGAAGGGCAGCCTTGCTGAAGCGATCGATAAATGCTTGGAGCGTCTCGCCTTATTCTTGCCTGACGTCGAGGAGTGATATTGTAGTAGTTTAGTGCGGGCGGCTGTTAGCGAAGTGAGTGGTAAACATGTGTGAGAGGGTGTCGAAGCTGTTGATAGAGTATGGTGGGAGGGTCTTGGACCATTCGAGGATGGGGCCTTTGAGGGTGGTAGGAAAGACTTTGCAGAAGACTGCGTCATGGGAAGTGTAGAGGGCGACGTGGGTGATGTAGACTTTGAGGTGTTCCTCGGGGTCGGTTTCACCAGTGTAACGCTCTAGTGTGAAGGGTTCCCACTGGGTGGAGAGGGGGGTGTTGGCGATGAAGTCGGTGAAAGGGTGACGACGTCTGGGTTGGTGGGATGGAAGTGGGTGAGGAGGTATGGGATGGTGGACGAGGGTGGGAAAAGTGGAGGTGAAGTTGTGAGGAGGGATGTGGGTAGTAGGGAGGTTGTGAGGGTTGTAGGGTGGGATATGAGTAGTATGTAGGGTGGTGGGCATGTTGTAGGGGACATGAGTGGTGAGGAGGGTGACGGCGGGGGTGGCGGCCGCAGTATGTCCCGGGAGGGTGGAGTGAAAGTGAGTAGGATGGGCTGAGAGGATGGGAGTTTGTTGGGTGGTGGTGAAGGTGTGTGGGGTAGGATTGTACTCGCTTTCCTCTTTAGTAGGCTGGAAAGCTGGGGACCCTGCAGCTTCAGATGTTTCCTTGGCCTTTCCCTTTTGAGTGGGATCGGCTTCGATCTTTCGCCTTAGGCGAAAATTTTCTTGTCGCAGTGCTTCTATCTCATCAACGCTGCACTTCTTCAAGTCAGCCAATTCCTGTTGCATCTTGGCTTGACCGTCTAGGATGGCGGCCAGATCCAGAGTGATATTAGCAAGTCCTAAGGGCCAGCTTCAACTTGCTTGTTAACTTATGCTCTATTGCGGGTAGAAACTATCTTCGGAGAAAGCGGCTGATAAGGTACTATCTTGTGCCCCACGGTGGGTGCCAATTGTTCCTGCAGAGAACAAATAAGATAAATTAGGCACAAGTGTCACCTTACCCATATAGTCCGCCATCTCCTCAGTAGGCCTCTTCCTGGTTGGCATATGTCTGCTTGGACCCGGGAGGGGTTACCTACAGAAGGGACTCTGAAGCTTAAGTCAGTGAAAGCTCTCAGAAAGTCAAATTAGGTGATTAAGGAAGTAATGAATGCGTACCTTTAATTCGTGGGGTCCAAGTATATTTATAGATTATTAATTGTGTTTGACCATTCCACGGGCTGGGCCCTGGTTTGGGCCATAGGTGAGCCTGGGCCCTAGTCCAGGCCCTTAGTCCTGATTATTGTGGGCTTATTGATTTTTAGGAGTGTTTTGGTTTCGTCAAGCCTCTTAGAGTGGTCGGTGTAGTCCGATTACCTCTTTAGCGGCTTATGCCGCCATTGTTCGCATGTCGTCTTAGGCTGGTTGTTCCTTTAGCGGCTTGGGTTATCAGTTTAGGCTGGTTAGGCTTAGGTCAGCCTGGGCCAGCTACCTGAATTATTTTCCGTGTAGATGTGGTGATCGTTTATTATTATTATTTGGTTGAGTTGGCTAGGTGTGGTACACCATATAAACAAGCTAATATTTGAATGCAATAACAAAAATTAAATATAATCATAAATTAATTAGCAATAAAATATAATTTATTGATAAATTATATAAGTATTTCTTTTTTTAAAGTATATATTTATTTATTTAATTTTATATGATCACTTTTCAAATATAACACACACATTAAACTATTAGTATATGTTAAAATTATTTAAAATTTTCAAAATGGTCTCTACTTTTTTCTTTTAGATTTGTTAAGAAAGAAATGAATTTTAAGCTTAATTCAACCTTACAAAATTGTCTTGCGAGGTGATGTTTGCACCCATTTATATACTCTAAACTGATCTTATCTTTAGTTGATGTGATACTTCTAACACACTCCACTCATGTCAAGGCATATGCATTTCGAGCATAGGATTGTACATTAATTGGTGATTTAATAACAGGTCAAACAATAGACCAAACAAACAAAAGACTTTGATAAAATAGACTCCAACTCATGACTCTGATACTATGTTAAAATAAAATCGAAAGAGACCTATAATGAATCCCTAATGTTTATTGAGCACATAGGGTTAGACATTTATATATATTGGTAAAATACAAAGAAAGAGATGGGCCTAAGAACATTACATTTAAAACTAACACATAATATTATAACTAACAATATCTAATGATATCTTAACCATATCTAACAAGAGTTATACAATTATTTATTAATAATTTAGAAGATTAACTAGAAACAAAAACATAAATTATTATTTTGAGATGTGTTTATAGTATTTGATGGCAAACACCCTAGGCATGGTAAATAACATATAGAAAGAGTAGGTCTCATCTGAGTTGAGGGTAATTATGGTACCAATTTTTATAAAAAATCATTGATTCGTTTCAAGAAATTTAACAAAAAGGACCAAATTGAATCATTTTTTTTGAAAATAAGGACCAAATTAAAACTTAAGAAAACTGAAGGGCAAATTTGACATTTTTGGATAAAAATATGGACCAAAAGAGTAATTAAACCTATAATTAAATAAGATTGTACTAGATAAGGCAGACTAGTCCCCAACCTTCGGCAGGACCTTAGGCTGGGTACTTATCCACCCCTTCAAAACAAGATCAATCCTAAGCCTTCAGTTGAATAACTTATAAGAAACTAGGGGGTGGTGCACTTTTGAGGTCGACTAATCATCAACCCTCTACAAGATCTTAGGTTGAGTACGTATCTACCTTGCCAAAGCAAAGCAGCAAAAGCAAAGTTGTCCATAGTGTATAGTTAGCTCATTGCTTATGAAAACAAGAAGCACATTTTTTCTACTTTAGTTATTTTTGCTTTTGTGCATCCATTCTAGTGTCTTTCTTTAGGTGTATCTTTTTTAGGGCTTAACCTTTGTTCTTAGCTTTTATTTTCTTGCTTGTATTCATAATAATCTTCAATTTTGTCTTACCAAAATTCCTTTTGATGAGTTTTTGTTCATTTTGGCCTTTATTTGCCTTCTCTTTAGAATCTAACTCTCATTTTTTGTTGGTTTTTAGCATAGGATCTTTCCTTAGAGGAAAACTGAACCTAGAGATTGCATCTCGGGGGATTGGAGACCCATTTGGACCTTAAGGCCTTGATGAGGAGATAAATATAGTTAGAGGAAAACTGAACCTAGAGATTGCATCTCGGGGGATTGGAGACCCATTTGGACCTTAAGGCCTTAAGGAGGAGATAAGAAGAGAAGGTGTGAAACACCTTGGATAGGAACAAGCACCATTTTGATATGATAACAATTTTTGAGTTGTAAATTTTTTTTTGCTTTAAGACTTGAATCTCACGGCCAAGTTAGGTGTCTTGAGGGAGTCTTTGGTGCTAAATCCCATATCCTAACCTTAACCTCTTATACCATATTAAAAACTTTTTAGATGGTGAGGTTTTGAAGGTTCCAAGTTCCTTCTAACTCCATCATTAGGTCATATAGCTAGTTTAATTGCTTTCTTAATTTACTTTCTTTATTGCTTATAGTTTAGTGTGTGTCTATTCGTGTATAAAACCTAATTTCGTTTAAGAATTTTTGTGCAAAAGAAACTTTGGCTAGGAAAGGTGTGGATATTAAGTAATTCTTAGTGATTCTCCCCCCTTTCCTAGAAGTGGACTTGAGATCCTTTTACTTCCTTAAGTCTCTTAAGGAATTTCTTTTTGAAATACAAGTTTGTATGTGCATTATTTTTTTTTTACAACCTTAACCATGTCTCAAGCTTCATCCTACTGAATTGGGAGTGATTCTAGTGAAGAGGCCCAACCAAGTTTAAATCATTTGGCCCAAGAATTAAAATTACTTAAACTTTGGAGGAAGCAAGTAGCAATCCTAGAAGAAAAGGAGAAAACTAAAAGGGATGCTCATCTTGCCATCCTAGAGGAAACGCTAAGAATACTAGGGCAAAGAGAGGAAAATATTCAAGAGAGGTTGAGAATTAGGAGCCAATCAAGGAGAAGCTCCATAACTTCTACCCAACTCACATACTATGAGGAGGATAGTAGAATTGTCAATCAATATTATCGATCTCCTCCACCAAGAGTGAACAGAAGGGGACGTGAAAGAGAGATTAAAGTGGACTTTCCTCATTTCCATGGGAAATAAGATGTAGAGGCGTGCCTAGATTGGGAAATGAAAGTAGAACAACTTTTTGAGTGTCATAAAGTGAGCAAGGAAAGAAAGGTCTCCCTAGCAACCTTAAGCCCAAGGGAATTCCATATATAGGTGGACTTCCCTAGTGAGAGAAAGAAGACTCTCCAATTCCCCTTAAGTCTAATATTAATTGAGAACTGCCATGAGAAGAAGGCACGTACCTTCATATTATCATAGGAAGCTTATGGAAAAACTCCAACGATTCCAATAAAGAACCATGAGTGTAAAGGAGTATAGACAAAAGATGGAACTTTTCATGATGAGGGCGATAATAAAGAGGCAGAACAAACCACCATTTTTAGGTTTATTAGAGTTCTCATTCTTGAGATTAGAGATAAAGTGGAATTGTTACCCTACCAATATTTGAATGTTTTGGTACAAATGTGCATAAAAGTATAGCAACAACTCTTGAGAAAAGGTTTTAAAACTATCCACTCTAGCCCTATTACCAAGAAGGACTACAAGAGGGAAGGTAAGAAAGTGGTAGAAGAAAAACCCTCTAGAAACCTATGAAAAGAAAAAAGAGAAGAGAAGGAAAAAGAGAAGCCAAGGGAAGGAACATCATTACACACTCGCACTAGTGACATTAAGTGTTTCAAGTGTCTTGGTAGAGGTCACATTACATCATAATACCCCACCAAAAGGACCATAATCTTAAGGGTTGTTGATGTATATAGTAGCCAAAATGAGGATAGTGATAGTTAAAGTGAAGAGATTAACACACCTAAAGTTGAGGATGACTACCCTTGCAATGGGAAAACTTGTATGATAAGAAGAACTCTCCACAATCAACCTAGTCCCCAAGATCTAACCCAAAAAGAGAACATCTTTCACAGAAGATGTAAAATTTTAGAAAATGCATGTTCTCTTATAATGAATGTGGTTCATGTTGTAATTGTTGTATCACTAGATTGGTTGAAAAGTTAGCATTAACTATCTTGCCCCTTCCGCAACCTTACAAACTTTAATGGATTAATGATGATGAGGACATGGTAGTTAATCAACAAGTGGAAGTCAAGTTCTCCATAGAGCATTATGAAGATGTTATGCTTTGTGACATAGTCCTTATGAAAGCTTGTCATATTTTGTTGGGAAGACCTTCATTATTTGACATGAAATCCATTCACAATGGCCATACCAATGAAATAACCATCACTCACAAGGAGAGAAAATTTACACTTCATCCTCTCACACCTTCTCAAGTGGAAGAGGACCAAGTGCAAATGAGAAAGAAGATAAAACAAGAAAAAGATAAAAAGAAAAGTCATGACACTTACACACACAAAAGTGAGATCAAATGTTTTAAGTGTCAAAGTAGTACACACAAGTCCAATGAGTCCCCCAACAAAAGAGAACTCATGTTAAAGGCCAAAGGCTTATGTGAAGATTAAAAACAGGTCTTCTTTCCATCTTCCTTAAGAGAATGGAAAGACAAGACCAAATAGGACCTTGTGTTGAGAAGGGAAGTCACTCTAAAAACACATGGATTCAACACAAGCCAAACAAGAGCTTAAAAAGAAATGTTCCCCAACTCCAATGCATTGATCATTCATTTTATCAAAGGTGTATGATCCTTGGGAGCTACATGCTTTGGATGATTATTCGAGTCACACTTACTTTGTCTCTTGTTTCTTGTAGAAGGGTATTTGACCTGGGGGTAAGAAAGCCAAACATCTCTAAGATGAAGAACGATCTTCACAAGAAAACTTGAACATTTGAGGGCAAATCCTTTTGAAGAGGAAGAGCTAGAGTCATCTATGCAAGGTGAAGCAAAACTCTTTCTCTCTATCTATTTTGGAGCATCTTTAGTAGAGTAGGAATTTGTGTAGGGTAGGGCCGAGTAGTGAAGTGTTTTTGTCAAACTTGGATCAACAAAAGTCAACACCTAGAGTTGACCTAAGATTTGTTCCTACACCAAAAGTGGGCTAAAACAAGGGCTTATATATTGTGGACTAAATCACCAAAAATCCCAAGACGACTAATGGTTCTATAAAGCCCAAACATAAACATTACAAAATTACAAAAGGAGTTCCTATTCTATGATCCAAAGCTAATTCGAGATCTCTTTGAAGGTCCTGACCATGATTCCATCAACTGCTCTGAAATCCCTATGACGGCCTTAGCCATGCCTCCATCATTCGGGTAACTCCGACAATTGGTGTTAGAAGAGCTATCAGATCGAAGAAGTTAACACCGAAGTTTCTTGGATCGTATCAGATTCTAGGAGAATGGGTTCGGTAGCGTACGAGATTACGTTACCAACTTAGTTGGCAAACCTTTATAATGTGTTTCATGTATCGTAATTGAGGAAGTATGTTTCTAATCATACACATGTGCTAGAAGAAGATGAGGTTCATATCAGAGAAGACTTATCTTTGGATGTTAGGTTGGTATGAGTGTTAGATGTCCAAGTCAAAAAACTTCAAGAAAAAGAGATTTATATGGTGAATGTGCTTTAGGATGAAAATACACAAGAAACAACTTGGGAATTGGAAGACAACATGATAAAGTCGTATCCATATATATATTTCCTAGTAAGTACAATTTTCGAGGACGAAAATTTTCAAGTTGGAAAGAATGTAAGACCCAAAAAACATATATGCTTAACTGACATATTCTACTTATGTCCAAGTCAACATACACAATGGTTAGATCCTCTTTGATTCACTGCATCCTAATTTCACTGTAGCAACTATACTCTAATGCTAACCAAACTCTCGATCAATCTCACACACTTTAACCTAGTGTGTTTTGTTAAGGGATTGGTATTTACATGTTAGAACCATGTATTTCACAAGAGAAGAGGATAATGCACGGAGTAGAGGAGCAACATTAAGGCTGCCATGTGATGTTTAGTAGTTGTATAAATATAGTATATATAGGGATAAAAGTGTTTTGTACTAGTATGATCATCCACTTCTATTGAAATACTCCCGGATAATCTTTTCATATATGAAAGATTTTACATTACATAATTAATTATCTATCTATAACTGTGTGCTTGATTTAATTTTCTAGCAATTATTTACTATTATTGAGTTGCTATTGTTTTTAAATTTTTTTATTAAATTTTGTTGTGTTTTTATTTATTTTTTAAGAGAATTATATTTTTTATCAAGTCATTTTTTAAACTAATTAATATAATGAATATTAATTAAATTTAATTTTCAATACTTTTCATAATTTATGTTTATTTTTCAATTTAAACTACTGTTATTTTAATTTTTTTTTTTATAATTTTATTATTTACAATTTTCACAAACGAAATGAAGTATCAATTATTTTAATTTTAATATATATTTTTTTTAATTTATAAAGTAATCAGTAAGGGTAAGATGAGATAAACTAAGATAATTATATAATTTTTGTTATAGTTTTTTATATTTTAAATTAAAATCTTATTACAGTTTTTAGTACTTTGATTTACTTTGATTACTTTTATTTATTTTTTAGTTAAAATATTATTACATTTTTTTAATTTTGTTTGTTTATAGTTTTTAGGTTAAATTATATCTTTGGTCTCTATTTTCGTAACAAAATATCAATTTGGTCCCTCTATTTTTTTTATATTTTAATTTAGCCCCTATTTTTGAAAATTTGATGCAATCAAATCTTTTCTGGTATAGTAACGTTAAATGAGGTGTCAAATGTCAGTTCCTGGATTTTTTGAATTTTTTTTAAAATTAAAAAAACAATTAAAAATTTGTCACTTGTCAAACTGACATCGTGCCACGTAACAGTGATAGTGTGATGTAACAATGATAGTATCACGTGTCACTGTTATGCTATATGTAATTTCCTTAGTCTCAATTTGGTTTCAGTATTTTAATTTTTGTCTCAATTTAATCCCAATTGTTTGTAAAAATTGAGCAATTTTGTCCCTCTCCAAATTGAAACCAAATTTAATTTCTATATAAATATACACAAATATTTCTATCAAAATTAATATTTCAAGTAAATATTTTTAATAAGATTAAGTTTATTTAAATTTATATTTTACGTTGAGCTTTATTTAAAATTGTTTTAAAGTTGTTAATAGAAAATAATGCTAATAACAAAAAAAATCATAAATTATATTGATATTTTATTCCATCATACTTTGATAATGTTTTTTATTTGAATTTATATTTTAAATAATTGTATATTTTTAAAATGTGTAAAATTCAATAATTTCTATACAAATATTTGAGTTAGTGTGCAAATAACAAATATATAAATGTTAAAAAAAATTAACTAGTTTATGTAACAATAAAAAACAAATAAATTTAAAATTTAAAAACAATTTTAAGTAAAGTTGAATGCGAAACAAATTTAAATAAACTTAGTTTTGTTAAAAATATATAATAAAAATATCAATTTGAATAAAAATATCAAATTTAATAAAAATATTAAATTTAATAAAATTATTTTTATAACATTTATAAAAAAGTTAATTTTTGTTTCAATTTGGAGGGGACAAAATTGCACATTTTTACAAAAAATTGGACTAAATTGAAACAAAAATTAAAATATTATGACCAAATTGAGAATGAGAAAATGACATCTGACATAATAGTAACACGTGACACTGTCATTGCCACGTGGCACGATGTCAGCTTGACACGTGATAAAATTTATTTTTTTTTAAAAAAAAATTCAAAAAAAAAAGAAAGAAAGAAAGAAAGAAATAAATAAAATCCAAGAACACGTGACATCACATTTAACACCATTACTATGCTAACGGAAAAGATTTGATTGCATCAAATTTCCCAAAACAGGGATCAAATTGAGATAAAAAAATAGAAGGACCAAATTGATATTTTGTTACGAAAATAGAGACCAAAAGTATAATTTAACCTATTTTTTATAAACATTATGAAATAAAACATTAACTATTTTGTAATATATATTTTTTTAATTTGAACTAAATAAAAACACAATAAACATTAAAAAATAGTACAGTTGAAATAAATATTTAATATTTGTACTTATATATTTATAAAATAATTTGATCTTTAGAAAAATAAAAATAGATAATAATAACTGAAAATAAATTAAAGATAATAGATAAGTAATAAAAATATAAAGAATATTAATATAAAAATTACAAATTAACTAAAAAAACTTATAACTTGTCAGTTAAAAACTCTTAAAATAAATAATTTTAATATACTGTGTTAAACATTTTATAAGAGCCATATACTAAGGTGTAAATGAAGAATACAAATTATTAGTTACTTTATTCTTCTTAACCAAAGAGTATTTCTACAATTATTTTTTCGAGAAACGCATATTCATATTCTTCACTGTTTGTAACATTTGGCTCATTGATTGTCTCGGGAGTGAGCAAAGGAGGGAGCCAGAGTCACAAACTCAAAAGCATATTTCCTTTAAACTTTTCTCTCTCTTTCTCTCATTTCCATTCCCTTATATTATCAGTTTCCTCACCTTCTCCATTTTTTGACGAGACAGTGTGACGAAGCTGATCTCTTTGTTTTTTCAGCTGAAAACTACTAGTATCTTATATTTTTTCTTTTTATTGCGATTATCGCGGAAACTGAGGTAACCACAGTTCCTCCCTGCAAAAATTACCTTTCAATTGATCAACACCACTTCTTTGCTGTTCCTCTTGCTGTCCCATTTTTTCATTCAATTCACGTTTTGGGTTTTTGATCTTTTACTGAATATTGACTTTGGTCGGTTCTGCTTCGGTGGTTGCTCGAACTGCTTTTCATCGAAATTGGGGTTTATTTGCATGGTTAATTTGTTCTTGTTTTTTTGAGGTTTTGGGTTTATTTCTTGCTATGATGGATTTTAATAATTTGATTGTTTGGATCTATGTTTTGGTTTGTTTATTTTTCAATAGTGAATGTTTGTGTGCCCACATGTTTTATTGGAGGAGGGCGGTGGGTTAATTTTTCGAAAATGGGGAGAATTTTTTAATGCAATTTGAATTTGACCCAATCCTCCGGTAGGGTTGTTAGATTCTTTGTGTTAGAATATATGGTCTTTAGGTTGTGAGGCTGGAATATGCTTCTGATCATGATAACTTGTCTGCAAGTTGTGTTCATTTTTGTGGGGTTTCCTCTCTGTGTGTGTGTGTGTGTGTGTATATATATATATATATATATATATATATATATATATATATATATATTGTGATGGACTGTTTTGTTGGCAGAACATCAGGTTTGTGATATTGGTGAGTGTAGGGTTTTGTTGGCAGAACATCAGGTTTGGCAATGAAGAAGGTTCCCAAGAACAGCTGCAAGTCTGCATCGCACAGGCTCTTTAAGGACAAGGCGAAGAACCGTGTGGATGACCTGCAGGTTATGTTCCTCGATCTGCAGTTTGCTAGAAAGGAGAGTCGCACGGTTGATGCTGCAGTGCTTGAGGAGCAAGTTCATCAAATGCTTCGCGAGTGGAAGGCCGAGCTCAATGAGCCGTCGCCTGCGTCTTCGTTGCAGCAAGTAAGATAATTTTCATGGCTGTAACGTGGTAGTTGTAACTAGTGAACTTTGTTTTAGATTTAAAATTGAGATATCTATCATGGTTGCTTGTTTCTAACCTGTACTTTTCCAATTGTGATGGACATGTGCGAACTTGAATGACAGTTTTTGTGGCAAAGTTGTGATTGTGAACTGTTGTGTTTATGGATTAATATAGGGTGGCAGTCTTGGGTCATTCTCCACCGATATCTGTCGGCTATTGCAGCTTTGTGATGAGGAAGATGATGCCTCTAGTCCGTTAGCTGCTCCTAAGCCTGAACCAAATGATCAGACACTACAGGCTGGGGGTAAGGTCGTGTTCCAAGAGGTGAGTAACTTTTATTTTTTTGAAGAATTGTTTTGGCAATAATCATTTTTCTGGTCTCTGTGGCAGTGACATTAGTTGTTTATGCATTGATTGGAATTTTCTATTTTGTTACTCTAACTTCATATATAAGTCACGTATGCTTCAGAAATGGTTGACAATGTTCAGTGGAATTTGTAAATATTATCCTTCCCACTTTTGCCTATATATATCTTTCCCACTGAACATGAAGTCGGTTGCTTTAGGCCTGACTTTTAGAGTTTACCAAACAAAGTCTAGCATTCTTTGTTATATTTGGATTAGATGATAATATATGTATGTTTTCCTTTTTTAACTTCATAACTTGTGTCTCCTTTCTTGATAATTGAATCACATGTGTTATTTATTTTGAAGTCATGTAATTGATACATTCAAACAGAAAAAGGCAGAATGCAAAACATGACAATATCTTCCCTTTTGGGATTGGGGGGAGAGCTTAAAGAAGGTGAGGGAATTATATTAAGAATGAGAAGAGGAGTAAAGTAGACAATAGTGACTGATCGGGAGTATACAGGTTCAACTATCTTCTTGTTATATAACATAGTATTTCTGGTATGTTGGTGTTTACACAACTTTTTCTTGGCTACCCTTAACATTGGAATTGTATGAGTTGCAAATTGATTCATTGATTTGCTTCTAATCTTCACTCAATTGATATGAATTATATGGAGTATCTTGTGGGAATTGCATGTTAAATTGATTTAATAATGGCAGAATTGCTTGAATCTCAATTCTTCCCTCATTTTGGTCATACAAATATTGGTTCGTGGGTCAACAGTATCTTTGTGGGGATAAACCAAGGTGATGGTTGGATGTGGGCAAAATCTTGTCAGTGGAGGGTTCTGGGGACTTAGATCTCAGATGTGTCTTCACTTGCTTTCCAGATGGACCAACTTAACCCAACAAATCAACAATCAGGGCTTGAGGGTCTGTGGGGATATTACAGTGACAAAGACCTTCTGGTAGTAGGATTTGATCTGTCAACAGTGGCAAGAATGATGAGGCTGGGGGAAAGTAGGTGAAGCACACCTTGGATTTTTGAAACTTAGATGGACTGTGGTAGAAGAGAGGATAACAGAAGATACAGCTGAATGAAAGTAGGGCACTTTCTTGCTAGGTTGTCTTTTAGAGGTTAGTGAGATGAGCATGGAGAATTCTAATAATTAATGTGTAGAAAGTGAGGAAATAATTTATCTCTGTGCTTAATTTATTGTTTATACTATATAACAATATATATTTATATACTTTAAATGACTGATCATCAATATTATAATTGATGATTTGTTTTGATTTACTATTCAGAAAATAGATCTAATTTGTAAAATTATCATCAGTCTCGGAATTTGTACTTAAGGTTTAAACCAACCCCTCAAAACTTGCTTGTTAGGTGAAGACTGTCCTAGCTTTATAATATTTAAACCATATCTCTTGTCAATGTAGGACTAAAACATCATCAATGACACTGCAATTAGGCCAAACCTTAATGGTGTCACAACTAATTCGCACTTGGAGTGACCACAATAAGGTGGTTTTTCCAACAATCATGAATTTTTAATAGCCCTTGCACCTGATAATCCCAAACCTTCATATATTTCTGGTGGAAATTGAGTTGTTAATTTCATACATGTACCCATTTACTTTTATCTACTATGCACATAGTTGAAGTGACAAAGATTGACTGTACCCTTAGTGCAGTATTTTAATTCAAGTATGTTCTTTGTTTTACCTGTGAACCAACATTGGGCCTTTGAATTGTAGTTGTTTCAGTTTATAGACTTGGAAATAAATAAATAAGGCTTTGTCTGAAGTTGTTATTTTTTATCGTGTTCTATGGGTTGCTTAAAATTTTTAATGTTGACTTTGATAAGCTGCATGGAACAGCCACTGATCACCAACCTTGATGTAAGAGGAACTTTCTTTGCAAGAAGGCATAATCAGAGCTTTCTTTGCAATTTTCTGATAACAAGACTTGCCAAACAGTCAATGGTACTTGTAGAGTTGGGTGGTTTGACATGTTTGGTCTGGGTTGAGGGAGTATGTGTTTGGGGTCTGCCATGAACCTTGGCCAAGGGAAACACTCAAATAGCTAGATGGCTGTTGATGGTTATTGTGATGCATTATATGTATCCAAGCATTAGGAATGCAATATATATTGGACAAGTCCTTGGTTTTCTGGTTTAACTGTCTAATTAGTCAATTTTGGGACATAAATTTTTGTGTATAATATACATTTCTTTCTGATATATATGCCTTCTTACCCATCTTTGTCAGAAGAAATTGTGTGATTGAGTCATGTGAAAGTATATACTGTTTTGGATCGCAGTTGAGATTACCTACTCTATTTGAGCGGTTATTTTCTGTTGTAATATGCTTTGGGCTAGTTTTTCTTAATGTCTTTTTAAATATTTTCTAAATAATGGAAACTAATAGGCTCTGATGGTTATTCTGGTTTTACTCGTTTTCTGTGCAGTATTTCAATATCAGTCTATTTTCAATATTAGATTCATTTGTGGTTGTAATTAGTTTCCTGGTTTAAATGTAAATCAGGGCCAACAGCAACATGATTTCCCGTTGATTGATGAGTGCAAAAACTCCACCTCAATTCAAAATGCGGCAGCTAACAACCTAGATGGACATGCTTTAGAATATCATCAGTTTGATTTGCATCAGGACTATGATCATGGCTTTTACACTGGCTTTAATGGTACAGGTTATTGTGAGGAGGAGGCTATTCCTCATATATCTAGCTACCTACCAAGTATCTGCCCTCCTCCTTCTGCTTTCTTAGGCCCAAAATGTGCACTTTGGGACTGTCCAAGGCCTGCACAAGGGTTGGACTGGTGTCAAGACTACTGCAGCAGCTTTCATGCTGCCTTAGCTTTGAATGAAGGGCCACCAGGCATGGCCCCGGTTCTACGACCTGGGGGAATTGGTTTGAAGGATAATTTACTTTTTGCTGCCCTTAGTGCAAAGGCACAAGGAAAAGATGTTGGCATCCCAGAATGTGAGGGAGCAGCAACTGCAAAGTCTCCATGGAATGCGCCTGGTACTTTTGATCTTTTAGTCCCTTTTCTTTGGTTGACGGGTTAGGTTACTTTTTACAGATGTATCTGGTACAAGGGTTTACAAGATTGTTCTTTCTTTTGAATCAATTCATTTATTTGATTGCAGAGCTCTTTGATCTGTCTGTTCTTGAGGGTGAGACAATTAGGGAGTGGCTCTTCTTTGATAAGCCTCGTAGAGCATTTGAGAGTGGAAACAGAAAACAAAGGTCATTGCCAGATTATAGTGGACGTGGTTGGCATGAATCTAGAAAGCAAGTCATGAATGAGTTTGGAGGGCTGAAGAGATCCTATTATATGGATCCACAACCACTGAACCATTTTGAGTGGCACCTTTATGAATACGAGATTAGCAAGTGTGATGCATGTGCCTTGTACCGATTGGAACTGAAACTTGTTGATGGTAAGAAGAACTCCAAGACAAAGTTAGCTAATGATTCAGTTGCTGATCTGCAGAAGCAGATGGGAAGGCTCTCTGCTGAGTTTCCACATGACAACAAAAGGGCTGCCAAAGGCAGAGCCAAAGTTAATGCAAAAGTTGGCATCGGTGGTGTCTATTCAACTTCACATAGAGTGACCACACTGAATGGAGCGTACGAGTATGGGTTGGCTGCACCATATGAATATCTTGTTGAGAACATGGGCGACTACTATGGGACATGATCTATTTTGAATGATCGGCAATATGCTGCACTCGACTTGGTTATACATTATTTTGTGCTGGATTTTATTTTGCCTGCCCGATGTTTGGGTATTTTATCATTTTTCTAAGTTACCCGAAATCAAGGTCATTTTTTGCCTTGAGATATTTTGTGAATAGCTCATTCTCACTGGAGTGCAGCATTAGAAGCTGCTGGATGCTGAATTCTAACTGCAAAATTTGCTGTATAGTATATATGACGAGCAATTTGGTGAATGCTAGAATCTCATTAGCATCACACCCGAATTGAACTATCGTTTAGGCTAAAGATTGCTGTGATTCAGCTGACTCTATTTTCCAAATCATGCTAATGTATGTTGATTATTACAGTATTTTCTGGTATTAGGTGCTGTGGACAAACCTTCGAAGGATACATTATACTGGCTCAGTAATAAAATTGTTTTAGTTCCATTCTGTGTAATTTCTCTATAACCCAAGAGAAAGTAACTTTGAATGATCCATCTTATTGAATGGCAATATTCGTCATACTATTTGAGGATTAAGATTGTGGGATCCTTAGCGAAATTATGCAGTTGCAGACTATTCTTGTTTCTTGTTAGATGGATAATGCTAGACAGCTTCGGCTTTATATTTACCAATAGTCCTAATTGCGGTTGTGAAAATGCTAGTTAACTTATTAGACTAGTAAAGTCGTTCATGTTTACGAGTCTAGATTCTAGTCTAGGGTGACAACGTGCAAATATATAAAAACGTCATCGTCTTACAAGGATTTTCCCACTTTTGTTGCATTAAGCCTACGATCATAACTGCATACATATTTGGTAGCCTAGTTTGATACGACCACTACCCTTGCCATCTGTTTTTTATGGCCAAGCATAACTTTAGTTTTAGATTGGTCTTTTTCCTTTTTATTTCTTTTTTCGTTCTTAACTTGCGTGCTTATATTCTTTTTAGCGAATTATTTCAGTATCTCATTGTCTGAATGTGTCTATATTCAATTAGTTCGCTTTTATTTTTTATGTTAAAATACATTTTTGTTTCAATTTTTGTTAAATTAATCATAATTTTATTTTTGTGCTAAAAAATGTCATAATTTTTGTCAATTTTGTTCATTTTGGTCTTTTTTTTGCTAATACCGTTTAAATTATTAATGTGTTACTTGTCAAAGTTAATATTTTAAATTCAATTTATCTCTATATTTATTATTTTTGTTTAATTTAGTCCTAATTTTGTCTCTGTCGAAGATGAGACTAAATTTAATTTTTTACATAAAAGTTACAATGATGTGAGTTTTAATATATTATATAAAAATATTTAATAAAAATGTGAATTTTAATATAAAAATTAAATTTGGTTTCAATATGTATAACGACAAAATTAGTTTATGTTAACAAAAATTAAAATTAAATTGAACAAAAATAATGAATATAGAAATCAAATTGAATATAAAACATTGACTCTGACATATAACACACTATTAGATTGACATGTAAACATCTTAAAAAATAAAAAAAAGTTAAAAAAAATAAAAAAAATTAAAAGAAAAAAATTAACTATTCAAGGTTGTTAATAATTGAAATGGTGTTAAGAAAAATCAAATTAAACAAAAAATTTGATTTTTTTTAACACAAATACAAAATTAAAATTGATTTGAGAAAACTTTACAAAAATTAAAAAAAAAAGTATTTTAACATATTTTTTATTTTTGTATGTTACACGTTTATCACGTCGTACGGAAGACTAATTTCATGAAATGACAGGTGAAAAATACATAGGAGAAATCAAGTTACTCCAAAAATAATTGTTATTAGTTATTAGTTATTTGTTATTCTCATCAGTTCTTAAAATTTAATGGTTAAGAACCTAAAAGAATCTTACATTCACTCGTGCTTATAGAAAAGTGCTCCTCCAATTTCGCCAAAAGCTTCCAGTGCTTTTTTCCTTCAGCAACTACAACTGTTGGGAATGGGGCATTTTGGAAAAACGAAAAGCATTTAAATGTCATGTGCAATAACATGACTCATGTAATGATGTTTTAGCACAAAAGAGAAGTTTGCAACGAGACACAAACAATTAAGAAGCATTTTTCAATGTCAAAAACGAAGGGGATATGGGTGCAACATGAGTAAAATGCAGGGGTAGCTGTGTAATTTTATCTTTATTTTATTAATCTTTTTATACGGTATATTTAAGAAATATTAGTTCTTAGTAGTGAGAATATTGTGCAATAAACCCAAATATTTTTATTCACTAGTTATCAAATAGTAAGGTAATTTTTCAGTCTAATCAAATCAACTTGAATACTAAATTTTTTCCATATGTAGTTTGCGTATTCAAAATTTCTAAGACTATTGGTTAAATTAAATAACTATAATTATGAGTGATATAATATGTTTCATAAAAGAATAATTAATCAAATGAATTCGTAATTGATGATTAAACTGTAAATTTAATCGAGAATTCGAAAGTTATTGAATTTGAACTGATGTCTAAAATGATACAACTTTTTTAATACATTTTTAATCGACGAGATATTATGATATTTCTGAACTAATTCTTCTCGTCTTAATTCTTTATATTCTTTTTTGTGTAATGATTCTAATAAATAGCTTGTACTTAATCATTAAAGCTATTCGGTAAGAACGAAACATTTTATACCTGAGAGTCACAATTATTATAAATACCTAAAATTTGCATAGTTAGTAAAATATATTACTGAAAATATTTGCTTATATTTTCTAAAAATTTATTAAAATCATTAATTTATCACCATATTTAATATTTTAATAATAATAAACAATTTTTATTTCAATTCAGAAAAGAACTTTTCTCATAAGAATGTTTGTAAAACCTAGAAAATGACTTTTTAGAATTGGTAGTGGTTTAAAAATAGTGAAACTTGATTATATTAATATTAAAATGTTTTAATATATATAAACAAGTTTCATTATTTTAAAACACATCATATTTTCATAAACCACTTTTCTAATGTCCTTTGTTTGTTTGATTGAGATCATAGGAGTGATCCTTGCGGCGAGCTCTTCAATTTACATGTGAGGTTTTTTCCGCTTGCATGTGTCTTTTTAATCTTCTATATGAATCTATGTTGATTAGTAATCGTAATAGCAAGTCCTGATTTTTTTTTTTTCATATTTCTATGAGTAGATAGAACATCCTGTATAGTTTGAGGTAGTTTGGAGTTCTTATAACTGTTTGGGTCTTGAGAGCTACATGGTCAAGTAAGGGAAACTAGTTTTTTATGTGACTGAGTTTGATAAATTTGATGTTTTGCATGTTGAAAAAATATGGACCGTTTGATGAATCTGAGTTGATGTGTATATTTTGATGTGAATTGGTATGTTATATATGTGAATTGATGCTCGAATCATCTGGTGAGATTTTATATGGATTGGAAAACTTAGAATTTGATCAATTGAACGAATTAATACTTTTTTCATGTGCAAAACTGTTTTGAACCAAAGCACTAAGAGAGGAATACCAATTTGAGAAATTAATGAAGTCTGAGTTCAGTCAACTGTATAAAATTCATCTATTGTGAAATGATATGCCATTGAGCGAAATTCTCTGTTAGCACAAATTATTTGATGCTTGAAGATTTGATGAAGATAAATGAATAATGACATGATGAAGTGATGTTAAATTGATGAAGATGTGAAGACCTGAAGATATTTGTGTTGATTAAACTTGGTGTGTGTGCTAGATCTAGATTTCAATCTCATTTATTTCAACACATATATGACTAAGACTTTAGTTATACTTTATTCATTCCAGCGCGTATATGACTAAAGTCCTAATATATATATATTTTTTATCTTTTTATTAACTAAACCAATATTGAAATCTGAATTAACTAAGATAGTGTCAATTAATTCATTTAGTTTCTCACATGTTCCATGCGTATACAAGTGATAAATTCTCTTGTTCCAACACATATACAAGTTAAGTATTCTATTGCGCTACACATCTTTTAACACGTATATATGTGAAGATTTACTATTTCAATCACATAAAGGATTATAAAACTAATAATAATTCTGATTAAATATTAAGATTGAATTATTGACACACACTCTAAGACAATTTTAACACAAAAAATGAGAACTAAAACAAAAAAGAAGAAGATGAAAATAGACTATACTTGAATAAATCAGAAGAACAATAACTGCATATAACCTCAAAATTCACCATGAAATTACAAGAGGATCAACCAAGAGGGATTAGTCTTTCATGTGGAAGACCACTCAGACATGGAGTGGTGGGGTGGTAGATGGATGAAGTGATCAATTGATTATTTTGAAGCTCTCTAATGCTATCTATTTATAATTACTCTGGATGAATTCTATTGTCGCTCTTGACTCGAACTGCCCATGCTTCATGTTTGATGGTTGCACGATAACCATATTTAGTTGTAAAGCTAACTAAGAACACATAAGAAGGAGTTGGTTTCTTTGTAGATATTGTGGAGATTCTATGTAGATATTTAAGGGCACAAAGATAAGATTAAGTTTGTTGAACACAATGTTTATCTCCAATGTTATCTTATATCTAAATGTCACTTGAACCTTAGAAAAAACCATAAAAACAACTTTATCCCATAGAGAATACTAACAAAACAACTAGTTTCAATGGGCCCTTAATTGCTTCCAACGATGTGGCAGACAAGGTTTCCAGACTATATAAGTAGCATTCATCAGACGACAAGTCATGCTAGACAAGTCCATCAAGTACATCGAACAAGTGTGTCTTATAAATGAGTGCAATTCGTTGGGTGAGATAAGTAAAGTGAATTGATCTGATGATACAACTATTAGTTGAATTTGGAAATGTACTGACTAGGCAATACAAGTATTAGACAATGCATCAAATGATTTAGGCGAAACACAAATTAGATGCGTCTAACACTCTCCTTCTTATTTTGAATAATATTTTACAGTCTTCTAACTCACTTAAGATTAAGCTCAGGACCTTAACATTCCTTGTAACCCGGTCAGATATTACTATTTTAAATAAAATAAAATGAAGCTAAAATAAAACACATTTAATAACCAAAGCTCTTTCCGAAAATGCGGGAAGATTTCAAACTTTATTCAATAAATGTGTTCAACGCCTACAAATATAAAACAATTTATAGTAACTGATTACAAAAATAATGCATAAAATCCATAAAATAATTCCATGTAAAAATTCCAATGTTGACCCCACTCCGGCTCTAAGTATCCACATGCTCACCTGCATCAACATCTGTTCCCATGTAACGAGTTATATGATCATCGCCAAACACAAGCAGATAGGGTGAACTCAAAATAAAAAGCGCATTACAAGGTACTTATAATAACAATTAAAAACCCTTAACATTTCTACTACACTCAAATCTCAGACTCAAACTTTCATATCTTCCTCTGGACGCCTCTTGATTCTACACCCTTTGATGAGTAAACTGATCGATCTTTGCTGCACGAGTGTCTACTCACCCCTCCGACTACAGGCCACCACCTAATAGTCTACACGCAGGAATAAATTGCCACGACCACAATTTGTGACACCAAGTGGAGTTTCCCAAAACGAACCGCAGTTCGTAGTTGTCCCTAGACTACCAAACTCAATCAGTTACACTGAAGAGGGCAATCTTCCGGAATCCCGTCGTACGAGCCACGATCTTGCACACTCCACTAGACTTTCAAAACCACTAGGCTACAACCTCGAGTGGCCACATGTTACCCTAATACAAGTTACACTCGTAATTGGGCCCCCAACAAAGCATCACATCAAGACCTCCATCCAAGCCGTGTAGAATTATCCTCGCATTCCAATCAGCACCCGAAACTGCCTGGCGTATCACACACGTGGCTTGGCGCTGTCTTGTTCTAGACCGCCTTGCAGACACCTCACGCCGCCTGACACCATGCACTTTCCTAGAGCCTCTGTCCGATCTTCTCCACTTGGTGGAATCACCCTTTCTGCCAACTCCACGCATTGCAGGCTTTTTCTGGTTTTCCCTTATTGTCGGGCGGCACACCCCATGCCAACAGGCGTCACACTAGTAGTGTCACTGCTACTGATTTTTTGGAACTTTGGAGCAAGTTCCAAAGAACCCTAAGCACTCAACATACAATCAATAACATCAAATATGCTTATTCAGTCATAATCACATGACTGGATCACAATCCAACACAATCACATACATCATGAATTCATTACACCATCATTTAAGGTTTCACAATAATCCCTTACACATTTTATTTTATCAATAAATCATGCCATATTGAATTTAACTCCAAAACAGTTTCTACAATATTCTATTCTTTCCAAATGCATTATGCCAAGCCCACAATTTATCATCACTATGCACTTTAAAGACTTCCAATCCAGCAACCATGCGTATCATATATCTCCAGCTATAGACATTCAAGCTAAGATCACACCGTTCAAACTAAAGAGCAACATGTTATGAAACCTATGTAAAAAATTTAGCTAAATCAAACGGTTAATAAACCGAAAAATGCACCAAAAAACACAGTTTTACAAAAACTGCATGAACCAGAAAAATTGTAGTCGCCTAGCGACTTGATCTTGCTGCCCAGCGAAACAAGACCAGTGACCTAGCGCCTAGTGGCAGGAAACCACCGCCTGACAGTCCTTGCTACGGGAAAAATCTGAGAAACAACGTAATTACACATACTTTGGTCAATTTAAAGGCACTCAATTGCACAACCACATAATCAAGCACCAATTATTCATCCAAAGTTATCCATATATAAGCTATGATCGTATTGATTTACTAAGGGTTTGTTATCTTCAGAATGAATACAAAATATTATTGTGGACTAGGACTTCAGTTCCACCATATTGATTCAACAACAACGTTCCCAAACCCACACGATTGGTCATCTCATTATTCCCTTGTTCCAAAGGTGGAACTAGCTGCAAAGGTTGATGATAGATGTAAAAAGGGGAACTTCACGTGCACAAGTAGGTAACGAGTGGGTCCTATTCCATTGACACCCTCCTTGGTTTCTCATCCAATCCAATGCTACATATACTAAAAAAACTGCAAGGAAAATATATGTTTATGCATCAACATTGAAATGGTCCAGGGACTTTAGCAACTCGTGGGTCCCATGGTATTCTACTAACACTCAATCATGGAATAAAAACCAATATACTAATATATTGAATAAAGGCATACACTCCATGTCTAAACCCAACATTGTAGCACGATAAAGAAAGGAGTTAATCAAACTGAATGTGCCCCAACATGGAAATATGATATAAAATTAAATAAGAGAGAATGAACTACACCATACTTCCACTCTATGCGTTGCACCTAGCCAACATGTGATCTCAGCGAAATTAATTGTAGATCCCATGAACCAGCTTCCCAGAATAAAAAAGAAAGAGTAGAGTATTCATCAATCTCGATTGCAGACCCCATAGAACAAACACAATTCAGATTTCTTCATCAATCATCAAAAGATAAAGAAAAGTAAACATATCTAGCTTCCAAAAATAGTCACATGAACAACACTCATAGATTTAAAAACACCCTTCAAAATCTCATCCAACCGATATAAGAGATAAGAGAAGAAAAAAATGTCAACTTCAACTTTTAGGGTCCTAAACTTCCTTGGTTCATAAAAAAATGATATGATTTTACTCTAACCAAGGTTTGAACCCATGACCTCCCAATTACCAAGTACATACACAACCATCAAACTAATTCATGTTTCTTGGTAATTCCTACTTCTCTATGATTTTATATTCTTACTCTAGTCTCAAGCATTCACAAAAAAACAAACAATAACACAATTAAATTAACAAACAATTGACATACTTAAGACTCGAACCCAAGTCCTCTTAACACAATCAAGTACTCTCAACCATTTGAGTCAATACTTTTCTACATCATAAATGCCTGCATTAAATACCATAAAGGTTCCCACTACCCGCATTTATTAAATAATTATTTATTTAATTATTTAAATTTCTCAGATCTTACATTTATCATTAGGAACAATCTAAATTGGTTACAATTCCATCAGAACATTAGATATTTTAATCATATATCTTATGTAAACAAGGTATGAGTTTCATTTCACTTTAGGTACCTGTAAGATCCGGTAAAAATTAAATATAATTAAATATTTAATTTTAATATGGGAAATTGGAAAGAGCATTTAATAACATTAGTTAGAAGATTATGATGTGGAAAAATACAAGCTCAAGTGGTTGAGAGTACTATGGTTGTGTGAGAGGACTTGGGTTCAAGTCCTACTTATGCTAATTGTGTGAAATTTAATTATTATTTACTTTCATGTGTGTTGAATGTGTGGGATATAATTAGTTTTAATAACATGCGAGTTATAACAAGAAACATGGAATGGTTTATGAAAACTTGAGAGAGTGAAGGGGAGAGCTGATCAGTTGCTTGGTTCGTGTTGTCTACTCTGATGTGTGTACTGGTTCTGTTTATGAAAACCATAGCATGCATAGAAGAGATCCCTCTTTTTACGGTGCAGACACATGTCTAATTTAGGGGCACAGTTCCTTTTCGATTATTGGGTGTTTTGTTTAGTTTTTGTCAAATTGCGATGCTTGTGGAAAAATGCATGTATATAATGGTATGCTGTAGTCACATTTTGTTCTCCTTGTTGGCATATACCTTTCTTTCTTTCAACTTGAAATCGTGATGGTGATTGACGTTAGCATTGGTGGTGGCATTTTGATCCCTTTTCTTATTCACAACACGTGGTTGCCCTTTTAATAATCCTTACCATATTAGTCGACTTGCTAAAAGGCCATGGACCCACACCATACTTATTTCCTTCTTACTTCACGTGGTGTAGAGAAAGAGCTAAGCCTTAGCTTTTATTTTATTAAGTTATTAAAGCAATGTTTAGGTGTGATTGGACAACCACACAGAAACTTTAATTTGTAGGTGTGCCTCACATTGTCTATAGTCCGCATAATGCCTTTTTGCTCCATCAATTCACTCGACTAATTTGTTGCTAGGTAATTTTAACGTACCTTTGTATTAATGGAATGTAGGGCCACCTTATTTTCTTTCCTTTTCTCCAACTATACATCAGGTGCTTTTGTTATGGAAGTTATAAACCAATTTTACTCTTCACATCTTTATTTACCTCCACTTTCATTCAAAAACTATATTTAACTTATATATATATATATATATATATATATATATATTAATGTTATAACATCTCATTTAATAATTAAACTTAATTAAATGAAAATGTCACACAATATAATATATTGAGCGAAGATTCGAAGTATGACGTCACTCCACATAATTATCCAAAAGTACTCAGAGGAAACCGAGTCACACGAAGATATCAATACAAAACCAAGTTCAAGAATTGAAGTAAACGCTTAATACTCAAAAAACGAGGTAATACATGGCCTATGGCCCTAAATAAAACTCGAAGAAACGGAGACCATCCCAAAGGAGCTAAGTAGCAGAATCATCCCTTCCCTGTTGACCTCGAGTACCTCTCGCATCTCCTTACATAAATAAATTGATGATCATCGCAAAAGGAGAAAGACCACACACAAAGCAATCAAACAAGCAAAAGGGTAAGCTAGAGTAGAAAACAGTTGATCATACTATTACAAGCAATTTTTTCATAATTCAAGATGCATAAGCCAACCAATCATCCGGATACATATAATTAGTCGGATTCAGTGGATGCTTGCACTTGTGATGGACATTCCTTGCTCTACCGAGCTGCTCTCTCCCAAGCTAAGTGTTACAATGTCTCAACCCCCACACATAAGGTTAGCCCTTAATGGGTTTCAGGCCTCCTACTACTCTCACCACAAGAGTCAGTCTGCTCTATGTGAGACTAACTGACTCCTTAGAGCGTAAGGATGCAACCTTACCTTGAATCCTTACTAAATTATATAGATGAGGCACCACCATGAACTCCCACTAACAAGGGTCATGGAATTACGTCCCGACCACTAAGGCACCACCATGAGATCTCACCTAGAGACTCATGGAATTACGCCCTAAACATGCCAACATCATGTTTCATCCATTAAGATAGAATCGTATCTCATACCAATACCATGCCACTTTAATTACCGCCATCTCATTTGTTTTACATGCCAAGATCACACCAACCCATCAATTCAATTCATAACCACATATATTCCATGCAAATTCACAAGCCTCATACTTTAAATAGAGTAAATCAATCAATCCAAAACCATCCATAACAACCAAGCGAAGAAACATCGTAGCCTGCAACAGATCTCGCTCAAGCCAGAAGCCCTCACTTAGGTGAGAGGAGTCCTCTTGCTCAAGCTGCAGACTCTCGCTTAGGCGAGATCGCGACAGAGGCCCTGGGAGGTTTTTCGCATGCTCGCTTAGGCGAGGCCATCTCGCTTGAGCGAGACCACCCCTCGCCCAGACTAAAAGTGCAGCGACATGCTAGGCTCCCACGCATTCTCGCTTAGGCGAGCCCCTCTCGCTTGAGCGAGATGTCACCTCGCTCAAACAAGAGCTCTCCGCCTTAGCGAGAGCTCGAGTGCGAACCTAGCCTGCTTCTGCAAGTCTCGCCTAGGCGAGACAGGCTCGCTTCTGTGAGAGTATCAGATCTCGCCACTATTCTCCCTGCACAACCACATTTCCATATCCAAATAACAACACAAGGCATCCCACATGTTCACAGCAACATAAAGTCCATACAAACACCATGCAAACTAAAAAACGAGCCAAAAATAATTTAAAACTCCAAACCTTAGCTTCCCTTAACTGGAAAGGATTTAGCAGAGGACTTCGACACCACAGTAGTGAGCACAGCAGCTCCAAGAACATTTCAAGGAGCTGGAAAATAGTGGAACCATTCAAAATGAGTTACCAAAGTGAACCCTAGTTAGACTCACGACTACAGAGCTGAAAACGAAGAAGTCACGAAAGGGAAATCAACTTACTTGAGCATAAACAATGGAGTTGAGCGAGCTCAAAGAGAGATATGTCCAAACCCTAACAAAGCTTCTATTGGGAGGAAAAGAGAGGGTAAAAGCACTGTCTTTACAAAGTGTGGCAGAAATGAGAGGGGTTAAGCTGCCTTAGGGGCTTTGGAGACCCTATGAATCAGCCCTAGGCCCAACTGATTTGGGGCAGCCCCTTAAAATTAGGACAGTACAAATAGTGGACCTTACAAAGGTTGATACGTAACATAAATATATATAAATTAGTTATATATTTTTTTATATATATATATATATATATATATATATATATATATATATATATATATATATATATTATAATCTATATTAATATATGATAAATTATTATTATTATTTTATCTTTTATTGTTTTATTATTATTATTTTATTTTTATTTTTATTATTTATTTTATGTTATTAATCATTATTATTACTATTTTATTAATATTATTGTTTTGTTTTATTTTGTTATTTATTATTGTTGTTTTATCATTATTGTTTTATATATCGATTTTATTATCATTATTGCCTGTGCGACTTTTTAGGGCAATAATTATGCATACGTCCTGGACTGTATATTTGTTGGATTGTCTAGGATTGTGTGTTGGGTACAACACTTATCGTTGATGGTTTTATGCGAATACATGTGAAAGTATAGGCGTATATGATTGATACGTATGATGTGTGTTGATGCATTTTGAGTCATACTATGATAATTGGATGTTTAGTTCATTAGAACATGTGTTGGGGTGTAAAACCAGTAACCTTCACGCTACTGGTGTGGCGCTTGGCAGCACGGAGTAAACCACCAGGTGATAAGCCATCATGGGAACTATGGAGCAATTTTTCGAGAGGGGTTTCGCCAGGCAGTGTTCGTGATACTTGAACTGGACTGGTTCTAGTAGGTTGGTGACTGGCGGCGTGAGGAGTGGCACCAGACAGCCAGTCTGTGTTGTTTCGCTTGGCGGCGCTTAGGCAGCGCCAGGCGGTTTCTGTTGCGACAGTTTGGTTGTGTTGGCCTTTGGACTTGAAGGACTAAGTCCATAGGGGGTCCAGGATGTGCTTGGTAGTGAGTCATGAGCGAGGGAGTTCATGACATTGTGGGATCGCATGATGGGCGAAGGTGGATGCGTCCACTAGAGGCTACTTTGGGCGAGGGAGTCCATAGTATGGTGATTGCATGCGTGTCATGGTTCGAACGAGTGAAGGTTCAGATGGTTGGACTATGGATGAGGGAGTCCGTAGGGTAGGATTACAAGTGAGATAAGCTCGTAGGATGGACCATGAGTGAGGAGGTTCGTGGAAGCACAACAAGTCCCGAGACTAAGATGCGTTTGCATACAAATCATAAAGGGTATGAGTTCATGGGGAATGAGAGATTTAAAGATAAATATTATGGAATTTATTTTGGGTGGGTTTATTCATATTTAATTGTCTGTTGTACATAGCTCACCCTATCTGTTTGTGTGTGGCAATGATCGGATAACTTGTTATCCGGGAGCAGATGATGATGCAGGTGAGCCAGGTGATGCTTAGAGGCGGAGTGCAGGGTCTACTTGAGAGCTTTTGAAAGGATTTTCATTTAAAGGATTTTGATGTAATTTATAATTATGTTGAAATTTTGTTGGGTTTGTAATAAAGTAATTGCGAGTATTTGAATTATGCTGCAATTAAAGTTTTCAAATTTCTCACGTTTTGGGAAAATACTGAATAAATGTGGAAGTTTTTATTCATTATATTCTTTAATTAATTTAATTAAGTAATATCTGACCGGGATGTTATAGTACCTAAAGCACACCTTAGAATATCGAAGAATAATTTATACAATTATAGAATATCATTAAAACTCAACAAATAGATGATTTATTCAAGTTTCCATCTGGTTTCAACATGATAGAATCTCTAGTTAGATTCTCAAGTGTCTAGGTTTGTGTTTACACTCAAGATACTCATGTAAACAAACACTGCCATTATTGAGCAAGACTCTAAGATCCACAATCAATGAACACATACAATCTATGATTCAGAGGACTTCACAAGGGTGTAATAAAGCCAGGCTAAAGGTAGATGAATACAATAAAAAGGATAAAGTAAAGAATCAAGGAGCAAATACTTGAAAATAACTTTTCTTTCCTTTCACATTTTTTCCCTTCTCTTTTTTTTTCTTTTAACTAATTTTTTTCTCTCCCTTTTGCCATTTTTTTTATATGGGAGAGATCACCACTCTCACACTTTATTTAACATCCATTTCCAAGATAATCCTAATTAAAGCTCATTTAGCTAAGGAAGAATTGTCTTTTTTCTTTTAAGATTTCTTAATGAGCTTAGAAACATGATGGATCCAAAGGCTTCAAATGGGCTATAAGTGAATTATCATTAAGGTAGGCTAATATAGCCAATAACATAAAAACGTGCAATGCCTAAGTCATTTGAATTTATTCATGTAAAACAAAGTTACAAAACAAAGAATCAAGGTAATTATTAGACTATAAACAAGACATCAATAAAATCACAATAAAAGAATAGAATAGGAATGACACAATGATCCATCCAAAAAATAGGCCCAAAATCTCACAAGGCTAAAACTCTATAAAAAAAAGATTCAAACAAATAATTCTTAAACCAACCCAATTAGAAAATTTTGGAAATAATACATTCAACACAAATCAAGGCTCCAATCTTTCAAGAACTATGATAATCTCAATATCTAAAACAAGTCCATAATTCCAATAAAAAACGTGTTTGAAAAATAGAATTTCTTTTTTTATTTTTATTTTTATAGAAGTATTTTAGAGAGAACCATTGTTGAGTATTTACTAAGTAGAATCTCAAAATAGGGTGAGTCATAAATGGACAAGCTTAAGAACCTTGTCATTCATAACTAAAGTGTTCCTCTACTACTTTTGAATAAAACCACACAAATATTTTTGAATTGTTTTTAAATGAAAACAAAAAATGACAATAGAAAACAAATAAAAAGACTTGTATATTCAATCAGTTGAATTGCTATGCAATCGGCTGATTTCACTTAAGTTAAGTGAAATCAACATGGACTATATAAGTTGTTTTTTGAGAGAGTGAGAAGAGTTCTATGATTTTTTTAGAGTGAAAACATGAAACCAATTTGGAATGCTCTCTCTCTAGATTACATAGTGTGCAACTCGTGATTGAAGATCTTTGTATCTTGGAGCAATTTTCGCTTAGTTTTGAAGCATTGAAGAAAATATTTTGTTGGCTAGGGAGAGGCACAACCAAGGTTTGGTTGTTCCTTTTCTTATGGGTGTTTCCTGGTGTGATTCCTGGTCAAAAGTGGGATCTTATTATGTTGGGTTTGAGATTCTTGTGGGATTCAAGAATATTGGTGTTTTTGTTTGATTCAAAAGTGTAATCTTTGTGGGATTATGTAATTTTATTAAAGTAGTGCATTGTCAAGCTCATGTTGCCTTGACAAAATGAATGTATCTTAGATTTGAGTGAACTAGTAGAAAAACCTTTGTATGATTCTCTTTCCCTTACCTTGTTCTTCATTTAAACTTCAAGAAAATTGGTTTAATCAATCTTTTTAAGGTTTTCAAGTGATTTAATACAATATGGTGGTGCAACTAAGTTTGATATATCAATTGGAATCAATCTTGTTTGGTCATGCATGTTGTTTGAGTGATTTTCGTGATTTGCATTTTTCTGTAGAATTCCCAAGTATATTAGTTTGTTGATTTTATATTTTAATCTATTGAATCATACTAGTCTGTCTTGGTGCTCATTGTTTAATCAAATCAACTTGTTGTTTTTGTCTTTTAACCGATTGAAATATGTGGTCCTACAACAATTAACTTATGTTTTAAGTACATAGCCAATTCAACCCCCTACCCCCCCTTTTGGCTAAGAAAGTAATTTCAAATCTACAGATACATCAAATGAAACAAAGAAGTGAGTTTGATACATTATTTAGCAAAGAAAACCTTAACGATGAAAATCAAGATTGTAACACCCTAGGCTGATATTACTTGGTAAAGTAAAATATAATAAAAGATATTCCTCTGATACCATTTCCAAACGTGGGAAAATTTAAAACTTTAACGACTCCCTTAAAATAATAATACATAATTTGCAATTCAACTATTACAAGTTAAAAATCCCAAACCAAATTAAAATAAAATAATAAAACATTCCAAACTATAGTTCTTTTATTAAAATTCCTTCAAGCTAGCCCTCATCACCTGAAATAACATCTGCTCCTGTGTGACAAGTCACACAATCATCGCCAATCAATAACAGAAAGGGTGAGCTCAAACAGCATAAAACATGCATATATAATATGAATACCTCACCCAACAGAACTGACTTTGCTTGTCAACACTCCCACACTTAGAGACCTTATAACACAAGCTAAATATGAAATCATAGTCTCATAACCTATATGAGACTAGCAAATCCAACCACATCGTGCACATACTCGACCATGGCCTTAAGGATATCATATGCTTCTACGAACTTTCTCGCTAGTAGTCCAACCTCTACGAACCTGCCCGATCGTAGTCCAACATATACGAATCTCCTCGCTCGTAGTCGAACATGCGTGAACACATTCAATTACGAACCTCCCCATTCGTAAAACCCTCAAGTGTGAGCACGAAACATACGAACCTCTCCGCTCATATCCCCATACAAGATTATCACCAATAGGAACCTCCCCGCTCGTAATACTTTCAAGCATATCCTAGACCCAAGGTCATCACATCTACACGTGCAAAACATACAAAACGCACAAACTGCCACTAAACCATCGTCTGATGTAGCTTAAGTTTTTTCGGACGATGTCGTGCTACAGATCGCTTGGCAAGTTAGGAGCACCGTCGGGTGCCACACCTTCTAGGCCTTTTCCTAGTTCACCTATCGCCTGTTGGTCCAACAATACCGCTAGGCACTACACCAGTAGTGTAAATTGTTGGTTTTTTGCACCACAAAATAAGTTCTAATACACCAACATCCAAAGCACACATCTAGAATCCAGAATACAACAACATATATCCACTTATTTTCATGCCTCAATTACACATTCATATATCACATGCATTCATCATTTTGACTCATCTCAATACATGCAAATACCAAGGAATCCTTCATGCTCATAGTACAATTCACAATAGCAACATTCAGATTGCATCAACATTTTATATCAAAACTCACTCAACGAGAACGAAAAAAATTTATCTATGAGATCAACATTGCCACAGAATCCAACAAAAACATAGAAAACGATATGAGTCACTTGGCGGGCCATGATTGCCTGTTTTTGGGCAGAACCTAGAAAATGGCTCACTCCGCATGCGTCGCCTAGCGGGCCAAGAACACCGCCAGATGGTTTCTGGGAAGAAACCTAAAAACGCGAATTTAGAAAAACGAAAGTGGAAAAATTGTAAAAATACACTATTTAGCACTAGCCAGGGTTTGAATTGTCATCCACCCAATAACCAAACATATGCATAACAAACAAGCCCTTACATGTTTCATGACATTTCATGCCCACATACAATTATAATTACCTGATAAGTGTCAAGAATAAGTAAATTTTCCATTTGAAATTGACACTTATCATGTATCAAATGATGCTATTTATGTATAAAACCAACCTCCTTAGCTTAAGATACAAAATGAGATATTTAGAAATAAAGTTTCATAAATTATAATGATATTTTGCTGTTTTGTAGTAAAAATAAAAGAAAATATCAAGTATGTTGCCGAGCCACAATACTGGAGTTGAGTCATGGAAGTAGAAAAGACAGGACATCATATTTGGACTTTCTGGCTGAGCACAAGAAATGCAGCTGAGCCTCGTGAGAAAACCCTTCCAAGAAGGAAAGGTCACGTGCTAAGCACTAGGACAAGGGGTTGTTGAGATGAGAAGGAAACCCACTTGTGAAGTAACCCCTTTGGCTGAGCACCAAAAGTTAGGCTGAGCACCGCCCAAAAATTCTTATAAATAAAGAGCCTGGGTCTTCATTTATGGCATTGAGTGAAGACTCCACAATGTAGTCTTAGGACAGAATATGGTCTTAGTGTAAATCTTATGTGTACATGCTGTTGGAATTGCATTGTAATATTCTATGAGTAGCTGAACTCCCTTGTGTCCTGGTTTGATGTAATCAATTCTGATTTTATTCACTTCTACTTCTTGGGTATTTATCTTTGCTTTCATTCAGTTGTTTGTGGTTTGATTTATGCTTAATGATTACTTAATCACTCATCTACTTAACTGGTTTGGATTTTGAGTTGAGAAATCGATCTCAAATTGTGGTCCAATCAAATCATCATACATGTACTGGATGCTTCATGGCATACTAGAGTGGATGCTAGAGGAGAGAGTTTTGCACTTTAAAGCAAGGACTCATTCTACCAGGAGTTGAGAGATCATACTGAGGTTTGGAGTCCTTAGGTTCTAGCGTATCAAAGATGATCCTATATCTACATAGAAAGAGTACTGCTAGGAGATTGAATGACTTGCAAAGTAAGTAAACAAGATGGTAGTGGTGTAGTAGAAGAAGATGAGATGAAATCAATTCATAGCCCCTACTCCACTCAATCTATCTAATAACTACTATTTTTATTTACTTGCACTCTATCAACCAAAAATCCAAAAATCAAACTACCAATATACTTGTTAAATCCATGTGGATACGACACTTGTTGATACTACTACGTACCAGTACACTTGCTGGGAAATGGTTATTGTAAAACAGTCATCATTACCATACCACCGATCATGCATACATGCAAAATAATGGCATACACAAGATTCTAACCCAAGACTTGTCAAGAACACCTAACACGCTCAACCACTTGAGCTACCATTACTCCTTGCTATGGCTAAACAAATCAATTTATTTAGGTGCACCTCCAATCCACAATTATTGTAAATGAAATATTTATTCTTTTATTTAATTTTTCCGGGTCTTACAAAGATTCTTTGCTAATGAGTTTCCTTGACTATAATGAGTATCACCATCTTCAGGTTACAATGAGTATCAAGCTCTCCAGGTTATAAGATCTCCAAGTTACAATGAGTATCATCCTTTCCAGGTGATAAACTTCTTGTCACCTAGAGATTCAATGAAACTCGATTTCCTCACTAATATTACTTAATATAGCATAGTGATCAACTAAGGATCAATCCGACGGATAGGCAAAGGCTAATGATTGATTTAGTGAACTCATCATGTGGAAAAGAGGAAATCTATCAAAATATACTTGAATTAAAACTGAAACAAACTTAAAAGACTATGCAAATGCAGAATTGAAAACTATTTAATGAAATGCCTAAATGAAATCTAATGCACCTAAGGTGTTTGACAAAATTCTAGGACTAATTAAGGCTATGAATTTCTGAATATGCAATGCCATGATCCTAAAATCGACTTGAGCTTACAGAACACTTATTCTACCTAAATGGAACATAATTGAATCAACAAAACCAGTTGAAAGTGCAATTATGCAGAAAACGAACTTCTGGAAAAATCCCGAGAGAAGTTGATGTACATAGACATAGGGTAACCCTCAAAATCATTGCTCAATGCATGGAATGCAAATGTAATAATGCGAATCACCTAGAAATGGTCTTTATTGATGATAGGAGCAAGAATCACTAAAAAATGTTTGGTAAAACTCGAGATCCTAAAAGATGAAGCATAATTAACGATTTTAACGAACTTATGAACAATCCTAAAATTGAACGCAATGAATGATGAATTGGATGTGGAAATGATGCAGAATAAATGTGTGTGAGCTCATGATGCAAATTCAACTGAGAATCGAACTTAAGAACCGCGAAGTAATCGAAAACGAAAATCAAAAGTGACTGGAATAATGATTGAATGCAGTAAAACTAAGAATCATGATTCAATTTGGTGATTTATGTATGGTTGATCATAATCAAACGAACTTTGATATCTAAGTAGGATTATTATGCATCCTCTTCAAATTCAACTTGTTTCCAAGTTGATTCCAGTATTGTTATAGATAAACATCACTCAATCACTCCAAATTGAATCATGATTTCACTTCAACCATGAATGATGGAAATCACAATGTTTAATCGGACAAAACAGAAAGAAAACAACAAATTCATAGCACATAATATGTTTACAACAATTCAAATAAATAGGATGAAAGTATGGCTTACAAAAAAATCCAAATCAACAAGTATTAGTGGCAGAAAAATGCAGAATTATGCAGAGTTATGGTCCAGAACAACAATGTGTGATGTGGAGGAGAAGAGAGAATGGAATCACGATGGAGGAAAAGAATGGTGATGAATGGTGTGTTCTATGTGTGGAGTGGAATTGGTTCGAATTGAGTGTGTGGTGCCAAGATAACAAAACAAAACTTGCTACTAGTTCTAAAGGTCACTTGAAAATGCCAACTACTTTGAAACTCCACTTGAAAATCCACTACCACATTTTTGCCTAACTACTTTGAAAATCCACTTGAAACCTAGGTGGCAGGTTTCCCAAGAATTGTGATAGCCTACTCCAAGTCATTTGCTCTTGTTTAGTGATTCTTCCACATCCATGACCTGCTGCAGTAAGTGAGTGAGTCCAGCTGGCTCATAGCAACTCTAAACTCCTCATTCAAAAGGCTTTTCTTCAACTTAGTCTTGCATGGCTTTAGCTCCATATCACCTTTCATCATAGCAGCATATTCTCACGTTTAATTCGAATCCAAAAACTCCAATCTAACCCTCTGGCTATACTTACACTAAAAGAACATGTTAGCATTCACAAAACCAAATTAGATTATGCCTACAATGCACCTAAAAGATATAAACATGCACAAACGAGATTTAAAAGTGCTATGCATAATTGGACATATTTCAGCCATCTCAAAGTCAGAAAAAGTGTATTTCAATGTCTTAAAGCTTTCCCAAAGGTTGCCATCTCTCATTTGGAATTGAAAAGCAAAAAGTTCACTATGGGTCAAACTTTAGTCAACATTTGCACCAAAAAGTCAACTATGCTACCTTTAACCAAAATGGATGGATCAACTTTCTCCTCGTGGCTTCTTTGAACTCTGAGATACGATTTTAGGTCTTTCTTATGCATTTCACTCAAAAATATAAGAAGGCAATGTTAATCAAACCAAACTACTTCTAGAGACTCCTAAAACTAGATCAAATTCTACTTCTAAACCTATCTATCAAACTAGGACATAACTAACAAGCCACTATGGATTTATGAACCTAAAATGCATGCTAAAACTGGACCAAACTAATAAAACTTCTAATGATTACACTAAAAATGCATTAAAAGCACCTAATTAAGCTACTTTTGCAAAACTAGACTAAAAACCTAACAAAACTAATTCTAATCTAATTACTCCTAATTAACCACTTAAACCTACCCAAAACATTGCAATTGACAAAGAAAAACTCTAGAGATTAGGGATTTATCACCAGGTTACACCAAGTATACACCTTTCTAGGTGTGACCTTCTCAAACTCCCCCTAAGACTAATAACTCACAACTGAAAATAAAAAAAAGCACTATCGAAGTAAGAGAGTACAATTTATCTCACACAGGTTACAACTTCACTTTATGAAGCATATTAAAAAAGTTATGCTCTCAACCCAATTCTTAGAATTCAATATAGATATAATTTTCACAATTTCAACACTTTTGTATCATGTATATGTTCTCTTATTCTTTCACATTCCGCTTTGCATCCTTTATATAAATACTGAATTGCTAGCTGCTGAGGATTTGAATTGCATAGTTTCATCATAATCTTCTTGATTTCTCTATATAAGAAATGACTTGATAATTTCTTCAATTTGATTTTTGAAATATCATTTTCCTTTCTTGAATGAGCACGAGCTTTATTTGAATTCTTTTTCTTTCTTCAATGTTCAAAATTTATTTTATTAAGGAAACTTTGTGCAACATAATTATGCAATTTTATTGTTAAAGTAATGATATTTTCTAATTGCAATCAATCAACAATTCGATCTTTAGTCAAATAGATTGTTTCCATATATTCATATCAACATTCTTTTTTCATAGTATATTTATCAAAAGATACATCTTAACATTGAAACTCATTTAAATAAATTTTGATTTCAAATAATCATATAGAAATATTAATTCAAATAATCACTCAATGATGTGAGAATATAAATGATAGAAAAATGACATAGCTCTTTTAGACTCATCTAACGTGTGAAGTCGTCTAGTGCATTTTTGTGTTGTGTTGAATCCATTGGCCAACGCACTCCTCAACTGAGTTCATTTGATTCATCATTATTTGATTCTTCTGGTGGCTTGGCCATCATCTAGTGCCTTAGTCTTCTAGTGGCCTTCTTGATGAGACTCATCTAGTCAACCATGACCATGGGTTTTGACTTGTCTAATGTGTAGAATCGTCTAATGCCAAGACTCATCTAATGTGTGTGTTAAACTTCCAACTTATATAAAAACTTATAAAACTTAAATCACAATGATTGAACATTAATAAACACTTGTCGATAATACATATTTTGATCTGCAAAACATATTTGTTAGACACTTCAAGTATATTTCCACCATACAATGATAATCAATAATGTTGAATATTCAATATCAACTATCAGAACAAATGTTTAATCAATTTATTTGAATTAATAGCACAATATCATATTATAGTATCAGAGTAAAAATGGTAATGTAAAATCATGATTATTGAATAAGAGTAGTAATAAGACAATTCTTTTGAATTCATAATTATAATAAAATTATAATTATGGTATCAAAGAATAATAGAATCATAATCATGATATCAGAGTATAAATATTAGATTAATCCACAGCGAAATTTTAATTACAAATCATTGAAAATAACCATTTTTTAGAAAGCAAATAACAATAAAATAAAAGTACTAAAAAAGTATTGTTCCATAAAATTATAAATGAAAAACAAAGAACCCAAAAATCCAAATTCTTGAAATCCATCATGATCTACTTAATTTTTTTTATTCTCTATTTAACTCTTTACAAAAATAAGTTTCATAATATGGTAAAATATGCTTTGTAGAAATGTATTCAAAATCAGAAACATATATATTATGTCGATTTTATATTCACTCAAGAGGATAATGTAAATCAAAATCATTCAGAATCCATAATATATATGTCTATATGCATTGTGTGAATTTGTTGAAATTCCAATTAAATATGCATGTGGTAAACAAAATGCACGTGAGCGTCTAATGTATGAGTAATGCATCTTATGTGTCTAATGCTTAGATGTGTCAAATGTTTAACACATTGTATTATAGTCATTCATTTATAAGAGTCATGCCTAGTAGGGTTATCAAATGATTAAATCTTTCCTCAATAAGAGGTTTTGTAATTATATATGTAATATATTAACATAAATTTTAAATAAATTACACTCTTCTAAACATAAAATGATGTTTAATTTCAACGTGTTTTTCCTTAGAGTGCATTGTAATGCAGCACTATTATGCCATGATTTTTATTATGCCATGAGACTAAATTCCATGTGATGAAATGTCATCTTTTGCTAGTGCTCTTGCTTTCAATTTTATCATATGCATAGTCTGTATCACAATATCCTTGCAACAATTAACTTTCTCGCTTCTTATAGCAAAGACCAAGATTAGTAGTGCCTTTTAGAAATCTAAAAATTCTCTTAGCACTTAAATGCACTTCTCTTGGATCATATTGAAATCGTGCACACATGCAAATATTTTTTTGCCTTGATGATATAATTAGATCTTGATGCAATGAAATGTAATAATGATCCAATCATCTGTCCATATATAGTGTGATCTACGATTTAGACTCATTTTCCAATCTTAGGACGTGTATGAATGTAAGTGTTTGAATGTATTTGACTCTTCATTTCTTTAGCATCTTCTAATGTAAGAATAATATAAGATAATAACAACATAACAAAAAGATAATGCCAACTGAATATATTCATAAACTTGAGTTAGGCTGGTATAATCCAGACTTCATGTTTAGAAGTTAGGTCTTCTTTTTTAAGATGGTTGTAGGTCTCCAAAAGCCTAACTAGTAAAAATTATATCCAAATAATTTAGTTCCTTTTTTAATTATGGTTTTTGTAACATCTCATTTAATAACTGTTATACTACTAAACAAAATATCATATAGTGATAATGCAAAACATATATTAGAAGGAGGTTAATATAGAATATTAATACAATCATCCCAAAACAACCATAATAATAAAAACTATATTTACAAAACCACCTAAAATAGTGTTAAAAGATTTTTCACTCTAATCAAAACATAAGGCAACATTAAAAACCAACAGACCCTACTTTGTTGTCTCACTGCTATCCATGAGAGGAGTATCCTCACCTACATCTTCCTCTACTCACACAATTAAGTGATCATTGCAAAAGAAATAACCAAACACAAGCACACAAAACAACAAAAGGGTAAGCTAATGTGAATAAAAGGGTTCATATAATTAATTCATAATCATGTTATCATCTTCATATCACAACATAATAATAAAATCAATCCAACAACAATAGATAGCCGACGCTAGACTCAATTATCCGGATATATACAAGTGGCATCAGACCTCTTGATGGTTTGTACATGTGTGTGGTTTCTAAACTTTGCAGAGTCTGGACTCAATGGGTCATCACCCAACCACTCACAAGGTAAGCCCCTTTCACGTCTAGGACCTGATAAAGTCCAGTGACTAGGACCTCCTACTACTCCTTACGACATAATTCATTCTGCTCTATCTGAGCGTGAATGATTATTGGAGTTTCAGGATACCACCAATAACAAGTCCTTAGCCCTTTCATACACTAAAATCATAACCTTTAGAATTTCTCCTTGAAATTCTCTCATCAACAACATCTCTCGTTTGGGCGGGCCATTCTCGCCTGAGCGAGGCTAAAAACATAGAGCAATTGGAAAATCTGCGAGTTCTCGCTTGGGCTAGACTTTCTCGCTTATATGAGACTGCTCTCGCTCAAGCGACAAGTCCTCGCCTGGGCGACAACTTGAGCACGAGGCAAAGGTGAGTTTCTGCTATTCTCACTCAGACGAGAGTTGCTCGCTTGGACGAGAACAACAAATTCTCAACTTGCTCCCACATGCAACCCAGAAAAAACTAGCATAAACCTCATTCACAAACGTTCACATACAATTCAAGCATCAACCCAACATACCAATAATCAATCAAGACCAGCAAAAGTAGTTCCTTTGCAAATTTAAAGAAATCAGTTTGGTTCCCTTACTTCTACTGAAACTAGGCTTGGTGCAAAGCAACCCCAAACGGAAAGGGGCATAGAAACCCCAACTCAACCTACGAAAAATGTAATACCAAGACACGGGGAAAGAATGTGTCTCTTATCAATCTTAGAATAGAGGCAAAATCTTAGAACTGAAAACAGAAAGGAGATCGAAAACGGAAGTGTTGACTTACTCGAAGGATGGAAGTGAAGAGTGCAATCAACAGAGGGCTTTATAGGGGCCTCATCTCCAGAATCTGATTGCAAGAAATGAAAAGGTTACAAACGGAAAACAAGAGGAGCAAAATGTTGGAGAGAGAACAAATAGAAAGCAGTGTGGCAGTGAAGGGTGTTTTAAAGGAAAAGTTACTTGAGCCTTCTTACTTAGGCACACAAGATGAAATAATAAAAGAAAAGGGGACTCATAGTTTTAAACTCGCTTTTTTTTTTAATCACTCATAATTTTGTTAAGTTCAAAGGGGCTCACAGTTTTAAACTCAGGCTTTTTTTTAAATAACTCATAATTTTTTTAAGTTCATTACACCAGTGTGAAAATAAAAATAATAAATTATAAAAACTATCTGAAAAAAATATCATAAACTAATAAATTAATGAAATACATTTTTGTAAACCGAATTTCTAAACTAATCAATAATCTCAGTCCGATGTTCCTACAATCGTTTCAGTTCAATAAAACTGTAACACAATTTCTTCCAAGCTATAGTAGTTTTCATATAATATCTCAAACTATATTAAGGTTCACTACTTCTGGAAACATGGATAGCTTAACATGGTATTACATGGCTCTCAAATTTCACTCATAAGATCAAAGTATAGTTATTTTAAATACATCACATCAATATTATTTTTTCACCATGTAAATCCCTTTCAAGTATTTAAAAAAATAATAATAATACCATGTTTTCTAATAAGAAATATTAATGTAAATATTGTATTTTACGCTTAATTATTGTTTTATTGTTATTCTTTTCAAACAAAGATATCATCTACCAAATTGAAACGGAGAAACGGGGTAAACATGTTGACAAAATCCACTTAAGTTCACGTCAATCTAACCCATTTCTACATATACTACCAACTTATTATACGTCTAACAAAAACTAAAATATGGTTCACATAAAGCCTCTTGAGTACATCCGCATTACAATCTTCTAAAAGAGTGTATATGGAATTAAGCTTGATGTTGCACCAGTGCTCATAAGATCTTATATAATTACAAGCTGAAGAAAACACACAGATGGACACTTATTCCTTTAGCAACTATTAGAAGTGGATTCTCACAATCACTCAGCACCATCATCTTCTAGGTTGTTCACCCGCTCGCATTCATCAATCCATTCACTGTATCTGCATCATTGCAATTAAGCTACTTGAGTCACATAGTTTTGCATACGTGAGAAAGAAAGAAAGAAAGAGATGAAGCAGGATGTTTTCAACATATTGATTGTACTTACATGTCTATTGGCTCAGTTAAAGCTGTGAAGAAACACAAAAGAAATGATTAGCTAAATCTACAGTGCTTTATTAGCCTATCTTTAATAATAAATCAGTTCCTTTTTTTTTCCTGATTTCAAAATGGCAAACATACACATTAAAATTTAAAAATATCATCATGGACAAGTCTCAAGGATTATCATAATCAAGTTCAATTTTGTTGACATGACAGAATATTTTTCTATGCCATCTTGGTAATTGACCGTTTACCACCTAGTTCGTAAAATAACAGCATGAATATCTTACCCGTGGAAAAAAGTTCTTTTTACAGAGTAAAATAAAACAAGTACAGCCCATAAGAACAAACCTGTGACGGTAGTGCTAAAGCTCTCTTGACATATCCTGCATGAAGCTTCCCCAATCAAGTTCTTCATATCACTGTCAAAATGAGCATCGAAATGAATAGTATTCACCTCTAACTTGAAATAAAATAGACGTGTTATGTTACTTAATGATTTTCGAGAAAACATGCCTAAATGCCTTTGAATGCATAAAGCAAGGAAACAAAATGCCTACATCTTATGTCCCTTTACAAATAATTAAAGAAATGCTTACATGCGGCATTCAACACTGGTCCCATGATTGCAGAAAGGACAGCTAAAGACAGTGTCAAGCTTATCCATCCGTTTCTTTGGAGGGGCCTTTGCGCTTGATTTTCTCTTACCCATTACTCAAATCCTGATTTTCAATTCCAAACAAAAATTCAGTGAAAAGGGTAAAAAAAAAAAAAAAAACCTATGCAACTACACGCAGCACGGCAAATAAATCCCTGGAGCAGTAAATTCAAGCAGATAACCAATTTCGCAATTTTCAGTGCTAAATATTCTAATTGTCAACGAAAATCAAGATTCCAAGCCTACTAATATGAAAGTGAATGCTACAAAGGTAAAAGGAAAAACACAATTTAAATAACATTGTCTAGATCGTGGACAACAATACTTGTATTATTTTGACAATAGTAAAACACGATAAAGGTTGAAACTGGCATCTCTTTATTCTTTGTTGCACAATTACCCAACAAGAAAATCTCTTCACAGATTACATCAATTCTAAATACACACGATGAACCCAGCCCCTAATCACCGACACAAACTAGGGATCGAAGGTCATGTAGAGCGATAGCTTAACCGCATTGACGAGAGAAAATACGAAAAGCCTTTAACTTTTTGCCGGCAACATTAAAGATAAACAGTTAATAAAATTGAATTGAAAAACAGGAGGGAGCCAGTGTGCATTTTTACCCAAATTTTGCTCCATTCTCGAAAAGAAAAAGGGGAATGAAACAAATAAAAAGAAACCCTAAGAGTTCCGAATAGAGAGAAAATGAAAGAAGGGATGAAATTGTATGCGGAGATGGAAAGCGAAGAGGCCTAACCGAATTTTCCGAGCGAAGAACCGAGTATGAACTGCAAGATTAAAATGAAGAAAGAGAGATAAAGATAAAGAAATTTGAAAATGCTGAAGAAGAGAGAAGAGGATGGGTTGTATGCAGCAGATACCGATTATGTAAAGGACTTAGATGGAGAATACCGAAGGTTTCGCATAGATTGCTCGCGCCCTGACTATAATTTTTGTGTAACACTGGAAAACGTACGTTCTTATGCCTTCCCTGTCTAACATTTTTTTTCATAAAAATAAAAAATTATTAAAATTTATTTTAAAACTATTAATCGATATCTTTATCTATAACAATATATAAAAATATATTTTTTTATTTTATATTTCAAAATATCAATTTTAATCTTTAAATATAATAATTTATTAAATTTTAAAAAATTCAGTTACTTTTATAAATTTTTTATAAAATTTATTATTTTTACTTTTTTTTCTTATATATTTTATTTTATTTTTAATAAATATAATTTTAATTTATATATTAATTTAATAATATTATAATATTATTATCTATTAATATAATATTATACATATTTAAAAAATAAACGTTTGTTACGCAGGTTGGTCCACTCTTTTTATACCAAAATCTTATCATAATTATTAAAATTAAAAAAATGTTCATAAAAAATAATTATAAATAAGATATCTTTTATAATGTAATACGTGATTAACGATGAGTATAACTATAAAAAGAAGCATTATGAAAATTCTTAAAATGTTGATTTGATTTCTGTTATGGTGAGACTCGTTTTTTTTCAAGTTTTTACTTTCTCAAAATGTATATTATTATTATTTATTATTACTATTACTATTATTATTATTATTTTTATTATTATTATTATTATTATTATTATTATTATTATAATAGAACATTTGTTCTTTAGTGATTTTTTGTCATTTTTTTTTATTATGGTGTACTTTATGAGTACTTTTGTGCTCGTGGATGCAAAGAAGGAATAGATAACTTAGTTTATCTATACTATTTCATCACTTTCTTTTTTTGTTATATTGTATTTTTTCCATTTTGATTCTTCTTCTCCTTCTTTGACACAAATAATGTTTATGATCGACATTGATGCAAGGGTTGGAATTGTGTTTTCTTTTATTTTGTTTTTGGTTACTTTTTTGTCTCAATTTTTATCAAATTTTGTCAAATAAGTCCTAATTTTGTTTTTGTGTTCAAATAAGTTTCAATTTTTGTCAATTTTATTCGAACAAGTCCTATTTTTTTTTTTCAAATAGGTCACAATTTTCGTATTTTTTATTCAATTTAATCATTTTTTGTTAATACCATTTAAATCATTAATCGCCATAAACAGTGACAGCCACGTGTTACTTTGTGGTTTTTTTAATTTGCTTTTTAATTTTTAATTTTTTTTAAATGTACACGTGTCAACCCAACAATGTGTCATGTGTCAAAGTCAATGTTTTATATTCAATTTTGTTCCTCTATTTGTTATTTTTGTTCAATTTAGTCATAATTTTGTTTAAAATTGATCAATTTTGTCCTTATCGAAGATGGAACCAAATTTAATTTTTATATAAAAGTTATAATGATGTGAATTTTAATATATTATATAAAACCATTTAATAAAAAAATGTGAATTTTAATATAAAAATTAAATTTGGTTTCAATTTGAAAAGGAACAAAATTGGTTCATGTTAACAAAAATTTGGACTAAATTGAACAAAATTACCAAATATAGGACCAAATTTAATATAAAACATTGACTCTGACATGTGACACATGGTTGGGTTGACACGTGGACATTTAAAAATTGAGCAAAAAATTAAAAAAAAATTAAAAAAATACAAAGTGACATGTGACAGTCACTGTTCATGGTCGTTAATGATTTAAACGGTGTTAGCAAAAAAGGACCAAATTAAACAAAATTGACGAAAATTAGGACCTATTTGAACACAAAAACAAAATTGTGACTTATTTGACAAAACTTGACGAAAATTGTGACCAAAAAGGTATTTTAACCTTTTTTTGTTTACATTTTAAGACTCGAGAAAAATAAATAAATAAAGAAATATTTATTTAATTTAAATGCAATTAAAGGAATCTTTATAGTAATTAATGCGAAGAATTATGATAAGGAATAATGCTAGCTCAAGTGGTTGAGAGTACTTGAATGTGTTGAGAGGATTTGGGTTTGAGTCTTATGTATGTCATTGTTGTACTTATTTACTTGTTTTATTATTTTAATAATATGCTTGACCATGAGGCGTGATAATATAATCCTAGATGTATAGGAATTATCACGAAATATGAATTGCTTAAATGGTTGTGTATTTGTTTGGTAATTGCATTTAGGGTTTTCTTTTTGCCCAACTCCTTTTTGGCATGAATGGAAAGAGTCAGAAACCCTAGCCGCCTTGAGGAGCAAATGGAAGGGCTGGGAAACCATATGGTAATAGCTCTTGAATGACAATTAAACTCATTTTAATTAATTTTCGTTTTCTTTGCCATTAAGCTTAGTTAAGGCGGAGTTAATAAACCAATTGGGAGAAGAGAAAGGGTTTTGAGATTACCAATTATCAGAACGTGAGTAAAGAGAGTGTGGGGGAGTTTTTTTTCGAGTGAGGATCAAAGTGAAGGCAATTCCTTTAGTGCAAGAAATAATCCTCAAAGCACATTGGAGCAGGGAATATAGGTAAGGGGAGTTATCTATATTTTTTTTGTATACATGGTGTGGTGATTCATATTATTGTCTTATAAGACTCACGAAGATGTTAAAGTGTGAGATTTCTTGGTGAATTGTTGATGCAAAACGAATAAAGAAAATTTAGGGTCTTTTGTCTATTTTTCTTTTTGGGGGCTAGAGGTGTTTTCATGAGTGAATACGTGTGGAGATTTGGATTAAAGGAAAATTGTGTGAACATGGGTTAAAAACGAAATTAGATAATTGAAGGTGAACTGAAATTATGGATTTCACGTAGATATACTATAGGTATTCATATAAAAATATAAAAAAAAAAATGAGTGTGTGAATTTATATATTCATTATGAAGAAATATAAATCACGTATGCATTTATATATTAAGTATGATCAATGGATGTTTATGCAGTGGTTTACGGAATAATAATATATTGGGTAACTAGTATTTTTTTTTCAAGTTAAAGTTAATATGGTGTTAAGCAAAAGAATTAAAAAAAGAATTATAATACGTATAACTTTTATAAGAATATAATATTTTAGTAAGGTGATGCATCTGCTTGTTGATATGGAATAATCTATATGTCCTAGTTAAAGTGCAGGATGTCCTTTTAATATAAAGGTATTAATGGTTTAAGATATATGGTATGTAAACTAGTATGAAAATTAACATTATGAGATATGTTTTATTTTGTTTTTTTGGCACTGCTTGATGTACGAAATTTATTATAACATGAATGTGTTGTTCGAAATTAGGTTTGGCTCATGGCTTGGTACATTAGAGAGACCCACAACATGCTTTGATTTCTTTTCTTTTTGTTTCGCAATGCAAACAAGCAATCCACTTTAACTTCTTGTTTTAATATTATTTGATGCACATATTTCCTTTTGATGGGACTTTTTTACATTCTAGAGTGGTGCAATACACACCTTAAGTGCTTAGCAATATATCTTTTTAGTTTAGTTAAAAGAAAATTCAAGAAGTTCAATTGGTGGATTTTATGCAAACAAAAGAGACTAAAATAGGAGTATTAAAATAAAGGTTCAAGTTTGGGTGCCAATTCGTTTGAAGTGGATGTGTTTTTGGCAGTGCTATTTGGTGTATTTCCTAGTTAGGGGTTTAAGGATTCATAAAACTATGCTGTTTCACGTCGTTTTTAGTATTCTGGAAGCGTCGGTGGTCGCTGGGCGACTACGTTTATTTCTATTATGTGCAGTTTTAGTAAAATTGACTTTCCCGACTCTTTAACCATTGGATTAAGCTCAAATTTGGACATTTTGTCCATAACATGCTATTATTTGTTTTGATCGGTCGGATCATCGATTTGAGGTTTGTAGTTTGCGAAATATGTCATGCATTATTGTAGTATTTTTGGTTTTATGATGATAAATTTTCTTAGAAATTTTGGTGTAAGAATTATGGTTGTCCATGGCATTGCAGGTACTTAAGTGTTGGCACTCACTCGTGTGGGATGAACATTGTTTTGTGTTGCATGTATGTCATGTTATGGTGAATGCCTGTACACTTATGTATTTATGTGAACTATATGTGTATATGTATGGGATGATTTGATGTGATGTGAGTTTAAATGACTAAGTGTTGATGTTAATCTTAACTTTACATAAAGAATTGGTTAAGAAAAAGGGGTTCCTATAGTTACTGATTGAGGTAAAACTTATGCTTGTATGAATAAATGAGTTATGTGTCTATTGCCTTATTATTTCATAATTTCATATGAGCATGGTTTACTCTAGGGTTGAATGTTGGCATTCATTTAAGATGTGAGTATATATGAATTATAAAAGAGAGGAATGTGTGCTTATACTTGAAAGATGCATATGTGTTGTGATGTTGTATATTAGAGTATATGAATGTATATTTTGATCTCTGGATGTTGAGAACTAAATGGTTGGATGTTAGGAGCTGAATTAGAGGGCCTAAAATCAGTAGTGTCACATTACTAGTGTAGCGCCTAGCGGTGCAGATGTGGAACCACCAGACGGTCTGCACTACCATTTCCCCTAACGGTGCTTAGGCTACGTCAGACGATGATGCAGTGGCAAGGTGTGTTTGTGATATGTTTTGCATGGCTTGTTGTGTTTTTCCTGGTCTGGGATATGCTTGATATTGTCATGAGCGAGTAGGTTCATGACTGGTGATGAGCACGTGATGATATGAGCGAGGAGGTTCATATCCTAATACTCTCGTGTGTGGAGGTTCGTAGCTGGTGGATCACGTGTGTTGGACTACGAGCGGGGAGGTTCATAGAGTTGGACCACGAACGAGCAAGTTTGTGGAAACATTGGAATCCCTAAGACCAGCTTGAGTATGTACCTTGTATAGTGTAGTGTGCTTTTCTTAATTTTGTTTTGATGTTGTGATGTAAGACTTGGATCTGGAGATATTGTGCCATGAGCGGGTAGGTTCATGGATGATGGTGAACACGTGATGATATGAGCGAGGAGGTTCATATCTTGATACTCTCGTGTGGGGATACGAGTTGGGAGGTTCATATGTTTCGTGCTCACACTTGATAGATGCTATGAGTGGGTAGGTTTGTAGCTGGTGGATCACGTGTGTTGGGCTATGGGCGGGGAGGTTCGTAGAGTTGGACTACGAGCGGGGAGGTTCGTAGAGGCAGGACCACGAGCGACTAGGTTCGTGAAAGCATCATATATCCTAAGTCCATGGTCAATTATTTGTGTGACTTGCAGGTTTAAAAACCTTGGGGTAATAAGGTTTTAGTCAATAATTAACTAGAATAAAATAGTTGGGTGTATCTTGATTTTATTAATTTATATGTTAATTGTTTATGAGCTCACCCTTTTTGTATGTGTGTATGGCGATGATCGTGTGACTTGTCACACGGAAGCAGATGACGTTCCAGGTGATGCTGGTGAGGCATAGAGCAGAAGAGGGGCTAGTGTGGGAAAGCTTATTATGGAAGTTTACTATCATTTTAATTTCACATTTTTGTAAACCGCATTTTTACTGGAATATGAACTAGTATGGATTATTGGAACAATGTGGTTTAATTGGATGAGTTTAATAAATGTTTTTAATTTCCCGTGTTTTGGGAAAGGCATTTAAATAAATGTGACTTTAGTATTTATTTTATTTTATATTATTTAAAATTAGTAATATTCGACTATGATGTTACAGTCTTGATGTGATGCTTTTTTGGGATCCTAGTTACAAGTGCCTCTTGTATTGGGGTAACATAAAGTCACTCGAGGTTGTAGCCTGGTTGTTTTGGAATTCCAGTGGAGTGTGCAAGATCGTGGCTCGTATGGATGGGTTCCAAAAGGTTTTCCTCCTTGGTGTTATCTGTAACATCCCGACCGGATATTACGGATTTATAAAATAAGTAAATAATTAATAAACCTCATTTATAAATCTGTCATTTCCCAAAACGCGTGAAATTTAAAACTTTATTAGATTAATGAATAATCCAAAATCCATAAATTATCAAACTAGAAATAATATAAAAACATCCCATAAGTGTTTACAATTTTATTCCAAAATCATAAATGATAAAAACTCCCAAGTTATCCCCGCTTCGTCGCTAAGCCTCACCAGATCCACCTGCAACATCATTTGCTCCCGTGTACCACGTACCCGATCATTGTCAAACACAAGGAGATAGGGTGAGCTAACAGAATAAACATATATATAAGATATACACATATGCATACAACATGACACAGGAATTCCATCCTTTGATTCAATTATACATGGCCACCACCATGCTAACCGTGATCTACGTCTTCTAGTGAGTACCCTAAGATGCCTTGCTGCCATACCTATCGGCCACAACCGATAGAACACGTACGGGAAACCATGCTACAGATCATAATCTGTAACGCCAGGTGGAGTTCTCAAATACGAACATAGTTCGTAACGTCCCAAGACTACCAAACTCGTCAGCTAATTACTGAGGAGGGTAGTCTATCTGGACCCATCCGTACTGGCCACAACCAGCACACTCATACCGGCAACACTCGCCAACCCGAACTCAACTCAAGAGTTCCTCGTGTTCATTCGCCATCCCGAGCTTAACTCGAGAGATGCCATTCTGAGCCACAACTCGAGGAATGCCACATGTTTAACCCCTATCCCGAGCTCAACTCAAAGGATACGTTTCGAGCCACAACTCCAAGAACACCAGCAAGCCGACCTTTAGGGTGTCATAGAAGCCTTGTAGATCACGCACACAATGCCAGCAACCCGATGCTGCTGTAGCAAAATTGCTTGGCATAGGTCACGTATGGCGCTGCCACTTCCAGATCGCATACCGCCAAGCGCCAAGTGCCTTTGCACCACTATCTCTATAGGTATCTCCTGACAGAATTGCCTTCACCGCCAAGCGCTACCCTTCCTTGTTACCACTGTAACATCGCTATCACCTAGCAGCTCCCATATTGCTGCCAGGCGCCACACCAGTACTTGTGCAGTACTGATACTAGTTTGGATTCAGGCACCATCTGTTCCTCAACCAAGTCCAATAGTCATATCATAACTCCATAACAGCACCCACAATGTTTTGCGTCCATCATAATTACTATGTCAAGAGTTCTTGCTCCAATCATATTATTATTCTTAAAGTCCTTCATTTTAAGTGAATGCCATGGCTTATACCATTGATATGAAATCCTTATCACAGTCAATTGTAACACTACTGATACCATATCACTTCTTAATTGGTCCCATTTGTCTCAATGGATTGTCCTATTCTATTGTTAATAAACCTAAGTTTATCCATTGAACTCTTACATGCACATGTTCATGAACTCCTACTGCTTATCACACCAATCCACTACCATTCTTTCTCAGCATCATCAAACTAATTTCCTACTGGATTATGCTTCTTGTCACTCTGGTCATCCAATTTCTAATACATCCTAATTAGACTTTAGTAATATTTACCCCAAGTTCCCCACAAAAGCAATCCCCTAAACATCCTTCACTCTTAAAATTATACTCTGCATGACCTAGATGAATTATTCCAGCCACCAATGTGCACCACAACACCTAGAACCAGAACCTCACCTCGCAGCCACGCAGAGTCACTGTCCCTACGCTGGTGCCTGGCGACAAGCCCTGTGCCGTCAGGCGATGCATCAAATTTCTAGGAAATTCCTAGAATTTTTGCACCTACGAATCTCAACCTTTTCCCAATTTTCCCTTTCTTGCGAATCTCCACTAATTATCATGCAAACTCACTTATAATTATAATAGTTCACAGTCTACACACATCCAGAAACTATCAGACAGTAGAGGTTCGTGGAAACTAAACACATACATATATTATACAATTCATGCTTAGCATAAAATTTAACGTGTCTAACTCCCCTAACCTGAATTCCTTAACTTAAGCTTGGATGCTTGAAAATTCTCCCTTGATCACTAATGACCCTCCTCTGCTCCTATCTCAATGCAGCTCCTTGCTTCACTCAATCCTCACGGTACACTCAAATTTTCGTATTCCTCTGATTATGCAACAAGACCAGCCACAAAACCTCTCTCTTTTTCCCTTAATTGGCCATTAATTGGTGTCTTAATGTGGGTTTAATTATGTAAAAGGAAAATACCATTAACTAAGGTTAATGCCATTCAATTGTTGTCTTATGATGGTTTTCTATCCCTCCCTTGGCTGCTAGGGTTTCCTTGCCCTTTCACCTTCATGGCAAAGGAAATTTTGGCAAAAATAAAGTTTAACTCAATGCACAACCATTCAATTCATGTTTTGTGATAATTTATATAATTCTGTGATTATATTATCAATCCTCATGATCCAGCATATTATCAAAATAATAATAATTAAATAATACACAAATGGTATACTTAGGACTCGAGCCCAAGTCCTCTCACATAATCAAAGTACTCTTAACCACTTGAGCTAGTACTTTTCCACGTCACATCAATCAATATTTAATGCCATAAAGGCTCCCACTACCCGCATTTATTAATTAATTCTTTATTTAATTAATTAATTTTCACGGGTCTTACATTATCCGACGAGTTTTGTAGTCTCAGGGACAAATACGGACTACGGTTCGTATTAGGGAACTCCACTTTGTGTTGCGGGTTATTGCTGCAACAAGATTATTCCCACGTGTGGACTATAGGTGGTGGTCTGTAGTCAAAGGGGCGAGTAGACACTCGTGGCAACAAAGATCGATCAATGTAATCATCAAAGGGTGTAGAATCAAGAGGCGTCCAAAGGAAGTGTTGAAGACTGGGGTGTGAGACTTGGGAGTATTAGAAATGTTTGGAATATTGAATGGTTATTTCTTATATTTTGTAGTGCACTTTTATTTTGTTCAGCTCACCTTATCTACTTGTGTTTGACAATGATCGTGTAATGCGTTACACGGGAGCAGATGATATTGCAAGTGGTACTGGTGAGGCATAGAGCTTGAAAGGGTCTAGCTTGGGAGAATTATTTTATGGAATTTACTGAATTTTACTCTTATGTATTGGAGAACAGTGTTTTATTGGTTTTTGAATTGTAATATTGGTAATGGAACTTGAATTTAATATCTGGACGAGTTAATAAAGGTTTTAACTTTTCCCGCATTTTGGGAAAGGACATTATATTAAATGAGGTTTTATTGATATTTCTATTTTTTTCATTTTAATTAGTCATATCCGACCGGGATGTTACACCTTCCTCCTAAAGAGTTTGTGATCCATATTGATCGTGAATCCCTCAAATTTTTGAAAGGCCAAGGTAACCTAAACAAGAGACATGCAAGGTGGATAGAGTTCATTGAACAATTCCCTTATGTGAATAAACACAAACATAGGTAGAGTATTGTGGTGGTAGATTCATTCTCTAAGTGCCACTCTTTCATATGAAGGAGTTGTATCCAAATGATGTTGACTTCTCCATAATTCATGGTGAGTGCCACTTAGGGGGACATAAGAACTTTTACCTTCACAATGACTATCATTTCAAAGGTAAGAGACTTTGTGTACCTCAAGGTTCTTTAAGAGAGGTGCAAGAAGGGTGATTACTAGGGCATTTTGGGGCCTCTAAGACTCTAGAAGTCTTGAAAGAACACTTTTTTTGTCCTCACATGAGAAAACCACTAGAAAAGCATTGTGAGAATTGCATAGCATGCAAGAAAGCCAAGACTAGAACCCACCCTCATGGACTCTATACTCCTCTTCTTATTCCCTCTATGCCTTGGGTTGATATTTGAATGCATTTTTGTGCTTAGGCTCCCAAGGACAAAGATAAGGAAGGACTCCATCTTTATGGTTGTGCTTAAGCCATTCCTTTGCTTTACCTGCCAAAGAAAAAGGAAACAATCGCATGTATACATGCTCAAGATCTCCTTCTTGAAAGCCCATGGTTCCTATCAATTCATAGAATGTAGAGAGATGAGTATATGGATCTTCATTATCCATTCCAGTGAATTGATGAGAACTAATTAAGCTGAGAAAAGTTGGCCTCATCTCCAAAGTTTTGATGGTGGGTGGTATTGCTATGCTAGAAAAATATCTTAGCCCTTATTGCATAGCATAGTCTCCAAGTGTCATTCTGGTTGGAGCTGGTCTTTGATTCTCCATGTTTTCAAATTGAGGTGTGATGGAAGTACTGGAAGATTCTTCCCTTGTCTTTCCTTGCTTCTTTTTGTTTTTGCCTTTGTTTCTTCTCGTTGTCTTTTCTATCTCCGGGTCAAATGCTAATCGATCTTCAGGAACCTAATCTCGTAAGAGCATAAATCAAAACAGCTCAAGTAAGGATTAATACAAAGGAGAGAATTGAATAAACTATCTAATTAAGAAACTATACACAAAGCTAGATGAGATAACTAAAAATTTCAAAAGAACACCGTTCCCCGGCAACGACGCCAAAAATACTTGTTGGTCTCTTGGCAAGCGTACCAAAAGTGAACTGTAGTATAGTGATTTTTAAGTAGAGTGTCGAACCCACGAGGAATAGATTCTGTTAAAATAAATAATTATCTCGATCGGCATATATGTATATACAGAAGTTTTAATATGATGGATCATTGGTAGTTAAACTAATTTGCATAAACAAAATACAGTAAAAGCGGAAAAGTTTATAAAAATTCAGTAAAAGAAACTAGGATTGGATTTCATCTATCTCCCTTGTCTGTAATCTGGGTGAATATAATACATAACATCTAAAAATACCAATATTGATGCACACTCAAAAATCATTTATACCGATCCCTCGTGTATAAAATTCATAAGATTAGTTCCCTGAATATTGATTCCTCACATATTCAGCAAACTATCCAGCATTACGATTGAGTGTTAAAAGCAATTGATATATTGAGATCTATTCCTAGCATCACAGTATATCAAGTATCATTGTTCAAATCAAATTTTCAGAAATACTTTCCAGTCAAATATAAAAATCAAAATCAAAACATTTATTGATCAAATAGAACTAAGCATTAATAATAGAACAATAATACCAATATTGAGTAAAAACAGAAAAGCTATACATAAATATCATTAGATTACATCCAAGTTCGAGTAGATTACATTCAATCCCATAGAGGAAAATTAGCCACTCATGATAGCTATCAAATCCTAAGAAAATATGACTATGTTTGCTCGTGGTGCTCGTGGTTGCAGCTCTACAGCAAGGATGCAGTTCTTCTCCAAATTCCCCAACTGATCTGTAGTTCTGAACTTCCACAATATATATACAACAAGAACTCTCACTTGGCTACTGAATCTCGCTTGGGCAAGATAAGTACTTCAGCATGAAGAAAGGGTCTCGCTTAGGCGACCCAATTCTAGCTTGAGCAAGAATCACATAACTGCAGAGGCCCCTTCATGCCCACATGAAGAAAGGGCATTCTCGCCCAGGCGAGCCACTACTCGCTTAAGCGAGTATATCAACAAAGAGGGATGGCTCAGGTTCTACATATCTCGCCCAGGCGAGACATGTTTAGCTTGGGCAAGATTTTCGTACAATTTTGGAACACACTGATTTTGCCACTTTCCAAGATTTTGTTCAACTTTCACTCACTCAATTCATGATCATTTCAGTTCAAATAACTCAGAAACACACATCAAACCATACTTCAATCAATTCTCTATCATTCCAAAAGGTTTCACATCAACAAACTCAAAATCAAGCTTTTAAACTCAAATTTCACAATTTGGCCAAAACAAGGCAATTTTTAGCATTTGATGATCTCAATTCTGGCACCAAAACTCATTCCCATGCTTAACATACCAGTTTTGTTTAAAAACAACCAAAATTGCATGGTTTGCCTTATTGAGATGATTGGATGCTAAAATTCACCTTTTTACACATAAACATAGAACTTTAAACACAAACACATACTTACATACACAAACATATTTAATCACACAAGATGAAATTAAAGTGCAAAAACATAATTAAAACACTGGGTTGCCTCCCAGGAAGCGCTTGTTTAACGTCACGAGCCTGACGCCTGTTTCATTTAAGGTTCATCAAGTTGAATGATTGTGGCGAGCTTATCAATCTCACCACCAAGATAGGGCTTCAACCTTTGCCCGTTTACAACCCAGCTCCTTTTAGATTCAGGATCCTCTAGTTCAATGGCTCCATAAGGTCTCACATTCTTGACAAGAAATGGTCCTGACCATTTTGATTTTAGCTTTCCAGGGAATAGCCTCAACCTGGAGTTGAACAATAACACTGATTGGCCAGGATAAAATTCTCTTTTGAGAATTTTCTTGTCATGATAAGCTTTCATCTTTTCCTTGTAGAGCTTAGAGGATTCATAAGCGCTGAGTCTCATTTCTTCCAATTCTTGCAACTGTAATTTTCTCTTTTCTCCTGCTGCCTTTGGATCAAAATTCAAAAATTTCAAGGCCTAGAATGCCTTGTGTTCCAGTTCAACCGGTAAGTGACATGACTTACCATATACCAGCTGGAATGGGGATAAACGTGTGGGAGATTTATAAGTAGTTCTGTAGGCCCAAAGTGTGTCATCCAACTTCATTGACCAATCTTTTCTTGAAGATGCCACTGTCTTCTCTAGAATACGCTTGATTTCCCTGTTTGACACCTCCGCTCGTCCATTGGTCTGTGGATGATAAGGTGATGCAATTTTATGCCGCACTCCATAATGTTCCAAACATTTCTGAAGTTGAGCATTGCAAAAGTGTGAACCACCATCACTAATCAACACTCTTGGAGTACCAAACCTGCAAAAGATGTTCCGCTTGAGAAATTTGATTACAGTTTTGGCATCGGCCTTAGGAGCTGCTACTGCTTCAACCCACTTCGTCACATAATCAACTGCCACCAAAATGTATTCATTTGAGAAAGAAGATGGCAGTGGTCCCACAAAGTCAATTCCCCAACAATCAAAAGCCTCAACCTCTAAAATGATATTCAGTGGCATTTCATGTCTTTTTGAGATTCCCCCTATTCTCTGACAGCTGTTGCAGTGTTGCACATATTTGTGTGCGTC
>Ga0214544_1000464_pt1 | contig 73673 bp, 31 predicted proteins | sample CNSS3metaG_FD_160074 | JGI IMG/M metagenome (GOLD analysis project Ga0214544, IMG submission 160074) | Root nodule microbial communities from cowpea collected in UCLA plant growth center, Los Angeles, California, USA - CNSS3 | ecosystem: Host-associated > Plants > Roots > Nodule | place: USA... | reverse complement strand
TCTTCCCATTCTCGCTGGTCCACCTTTCCAACGCAGCAACTCTTCCCTCCATGATAACAGGCCCTTGGATCCGGCAGGTCGGACCAATTGTTAGGTTTCTTAGAGCTAGAAACCCAAGCTACTCGGGTAGAACTCACTCACACCAACACAGAAAGAAACAGAAACAGACTTTTATTATTCTCTCAAAGAATGCGTCCAGGGAAAGACAACAATTCCCCCCTCACAGGATCTGTTATGACTCCTGTTTACACTTACAAAAACAAAACGAATACCCCCTTTTACAACACTACCCCCCTTCTTATTTATACTTTTCCTAAAACAAACTTTCATTCCCAAACAACCTACTAACAGACTAACTAACTAACTAACTCAGTTCTTATTTCTTCTCACATACACCTTTAATATTCTATCACAATGAGAGTATGAAATATGAATAGACAAAATTTAGTGAAAACGTGAAACCAAATACCATAGTATCTCATCTTGCTCAAGGAAATACTACAGTTCTTTACCCACATATTGATGGTATACGTATTACAAAAGCATCCGATAGCTGATATTTCACACATGAACATTTTTGGAGTGTCAGTAAAACAACACAGAGGGTGGGGGTGGGAGGATTCAGTTTAAACTATTTTCTTAAGTCAAAAGGCAATAAGACATTGATGGAAGAGTTGTTTTTACTCTATTGTTGTTTGCGATTGACAATAAGAGCAAACAGAAATCCTATATAAGATATTCTACTGCTTCAGTAAAATAAAAAACAAAACAGACAAACAATAAAAATGGTACAATGTAGGAATAAATAGCAGAGAGCAGCAGTAGCCCATGTAATATGCTCATTTCCGATCTTCAACCTGTAATGCATATAGGTAGAGGCTTCAAAATGTCTCACAATATGGGTACAAGATTGTGAAACCTTAGATAAATTTATTTTAAAAAGAATGGTTCATATAACTGCTCCACCCGTCCAACTCTGTTTTGTGTTGCATGAACCAAATTGGACTGACGCTCAATAGCACATTGAAGCTGAAATTCACATTTCTGGTACTTCTGCTTACTCAGCAACATCATTCATGAAGGAAAGAAAGTTAAAGACAATGATCAATGGAGGAAACATATAATCAAAAAAGGATGCAACACTAAGCCCAAGAAGGGAAGAATCGAATCAGGGTCTCATTTAAGGATGGGGAAGGGTTATTCGGCCAGTGGCAAACCTTGGTTGAAACATCAACAATTTGAAAAAGTGCTGGCATCACCGCCATCCAAGTCATGAAAATGCCTGCCAGTTGATTCGAAAATCTTTCCCTCTCGCTCCAAAAGGGCTTGCCTTTGGGAAGCAGCCTAGGATCTAGTATCACCAGAACCACAGCCACAATGAACACGATGTTTGGGAACAAATTGATCTTCGAGGAGCTCATTCTTGCATGGTCAAAATCAGTAGAGAAGATTTTGGGATATCATGCAGACAACATGGCTTCCTCCATCATGGTTACAAGCCATTGAAGTTGAGCCAAATTAAGGTCCCCGGCAAGAATGATCTATAATTTGCGCTAGCCAACTCCTTATTTCCAATTTGGAGAAAGTGTTGGGTTCAGATCCATAGGGTGAAAAGGTGAGAATCAAGAAAGAAAGGATCAAGAGGGAGGGATAAGTTGGAAAAGAGAAAGATAAAGCGAAAAATTCCGAACTTTCAATTTTAAAATAAATATATCTTAACAGTCAATAATTGTTTCCCACAGTGAGAGAAATCCTCAAGCCTGTCTTTGGATTGGAAACAAACAGGGGCCAAGTCTCCCAACCTAGCCTCAACCTAATACATATATGAAGTCATATACATATAGAAATAAGGTCATTGAGTCCTTGTAATTGGAGAGAATATAACAAACGTATCTATCATCAAGCCACATAAGTAAATTACCAAAAATGTTCAAAATAAGAGCTAAAGCTTCTAAATTTGACTTTGTGTTCATTTGTTGTAACAGATTTGGAACCAAAAAAGTGGAGAGTAAGGAATAACCTATTAGGTATACAAGTTGTGTGCCTTAGTATGTTACGAGTTTTTCAAAGAAAAGGAGCTTATTTCTCTCCCTGCGACAGTGAAAGAAGAAGTAAATGAACTACGGTGACAAGGATGTAGTTTAAAGGAGCATACAAACTCAAGTTTAATAGGTGAAAATAACCACACTAAACATCCAACTTCATAATTATCACACTCATTCCTCCAAATAAACAAATAAAGAGTAAAACCACTAACCTTATTTTTGCAGATTTTACAATCTCATGTAAGATGATTAACTTAGAAAAGGTAGTACTCTACATCAAAATGATTTTGGTAAAATTGACTTTGAAATAAACTCTACACTAAAATGATGGGGATGTGTGTCCAAATTAATCTCACTCACATTTTTTACTTTGAAAAAGTCCCAGCGAGTGAAATTGGTTTTGGGCGCCAACAAAGCATGCAAAGTCGTTAAGGAAAGCTTAGCATTACAAAATATACAATTTAAATCGTGACAAAGCAAGAAATTGACTAGCAAACCTTCCGGTATTCCTTGTCCAATTAACCGGGCTTTTCTACCAGTTTGCTCCAAGGCTTCAGTCATAGTCTTAACCGGCGTTGAACCAAGAATCCTTACAACCTGATTGCTCAAGTCCACCTCTACGTTCTTAACTCCTGAAAAAAAATGCGAGGACCCAAACAACGTGAATCAAGAAATCTATGGGGTGCTTAAAACCATCAGAATTGTGAATCGATTTAATTTAATGTCAGCAAATCAGCTCAAAATAAACCTGTTCTGGTCTAAAGTTCCTCTACTTAGGTTAGAGTTTACCTAGTCTAATGGCATTCAAGCGTGTACAGCCTGTGGGAATATCTTCCTATATAAAAGTCCCCCTTAGCATCATTACTGGAAAGTTTTTAATTGTTTCCTTGATGTTCTCTAAAATCTTGGGGACAGAAGACTGCGTCCATATTTGTTTCCCCTCAATCACTATCCAGATTGTAGGGAGGGAGAAGCAACATTATAGGTCACGAGAACTTATCTTATTAAGAGGACATGGGCTAGGCAACGGTAACTACTATAGCTAATGAACAATATCACAATATACCTCAAATCCTGTCTGATAAACATTGATCGGTTGGAGGTTACAAACTCCAATTCTATTCGTTCATAGTTGCAAACACGTTGAATGCAGAAAATAAATCACACAAGATGGTCCAAGCACTTAACTAAACACTTACCATTAACCTCGTGCAACTTATTTTTGACAGCATTAACACAACCTTCGCATTTCATATCCACCATGTACTCCGTCTGACATCACAAAAGAAAAAAATAAAAAAAAGGAACTAACTAAGAATTTGACTTAACCGAGCCAAATAGCGAAGAGAGAGAACATCTAACTGACCAGTAACTCGGGCAAGACGGCATCAGGCTGCGAGAGAAAAGAAGAAAATGATTAGATTAGCGGGGAATTAAGTAATTGAGAGAAAAGTAGGATAGATAAGAATGAGGAACCTGAGAAGAGAGTTTGTGGTCCATGTGGAGAACAGAGGGAGGGGTAGCAAGTGTTTTGAGAAGGCCGAATCTATTGGGGGAATTGGAAGATTGGGAAGAGCGAGAGAAAGAAGAAGATGATGATGATGATGAAGAAGATGGAGAAGATGAAAGAGAAGAGAAGGCGAATGCTGCAGGAATAGCTGCTACAGCAGTTGCTGTTGTTGCTACTGACCTCAGAAATGCCATTTTACTCCCAACTATTCCTTCTTATTTATTACACAGAACAAAATGCACTCTGGCTGGTAGGTAGGTAGCTACCTCTATGTTTGTTTCATGCCACTTCATTCTAGATGGATCCACATTTCTCCACCTTCCAAGTAGTTTTCACTAATTAGTGAATCCTCCACCACTTTCATTTGGATTTTATAATTGGGTCCATCAAAATTAGTTCAGGCCTTTAATTTCTACAGCCCTAGTATTACTAAATGCACCCCTTTATTAACAGAAAAAGACTAAAACACCCTCACTCATTGCACCACATCAACATTATCACTACCTTCACTGCTCCCTCCCACCATCACCCTGCATCTTCTTTCCCTACTGTAGATGAAGAAAAAAAAGAGAGGGAGTTCGTTCCAACAAAACTTATTCCGAAAAACTCACCCTAGAATATATTATATATGTTTTAAAAAACTTGTTCCTCTATATTTGAGAAATTTTGTTCTAAAAATCTTATTTTAAAAAATTTGTTACAAAAACTTTGTTCTAAAAATACTATTCTAGGTAACTTGTTTCGAAAATCATGTTTCAGGAAATTTAGAAAATAAATAATCTGAAAAGTCATTTTGACTAAGAGTAAAAGGATTATTTTAAAAGTACAGGGGTGCAGGAAGAAAAACTATGGGCTAAAAGCGGACCACAACATTTGAGGCCTAAACACACTGTTTAACACATGGGTTTTTCTAATATTATTTTCATTGAAATTTATGCATATAAAGCATCAAATATTAATGACCCCCTTGCTACCACGAAGCCTATTTGCCTGAAAAACATGTGCCTCAGTAGGCATTCAAAGTCATCATTTTTAGATATTTTAAATATTCAGACTTGTATGTTGGGGGTATGTTTTTACAACTAATGATTATTGAATTATGGATCTTGCTAATCAGTGTCCTAGGGACACTGGCTAAGGATAATTAATATATACAGATTTTACAAAAGTATATATATATATATATATATATATATATAAAAGTGTGATATTAAATAAAATTTGATCTAATAATCATTAATTCAACTTTATTTTATTTAAAAGATAAAAATGCCCATAAATATTATATTTGTGTGTTTAATATTTTATTTAATATTCATAAATAACTAAAAATTTTACAAAAAAATAAAATAAAATAAGGAAGTTTAAATTAATAGACAAACCAACAAAAAAAGTAGTGTTAAATATCTAAAAATTTTACAAAAAAAGAATAATTAAAGTGTCAATTTGAAACTTCATTAATTTTTTTTTTTTGCTTTTTAGTAAAGACCTTAAAAGCTCTAAAGTCTTTGTTTTGTATCAGAAAGTTATTGTCTAAAAATTTAAAAAAATATATTTGTCTTTATAAAATTTATTATGTGCATTTATACTATTTTAATTATTATACTTAATTATTTCATTTTTTAATGTAAAAATAATAGTACCAATGCACATTAATTATTTCTTAACCAGTGTCCTTAGGGCACTGGTTAACATTCTCCTTGAATTATTAGCACACTAATTCTAGATTTAGTGATTCAACCTATGGTTAAATTGATTTTAACAAAATAATATAAATAATTTAATTATAGACAAAATAACATCATAATTTAATAATGACACTAAAATGTTAAAAGTAAAATATCATAAACTTTTAATGTTCAAAATTGAAAAACCTAATTCTTTTAACCGCACACAACACTCACCAGCTCATTTCTCTTCTCCATCTCAACCTTCTTTTCTCCGATACTCACTCAATCTTCAACATTTTATTGACAAAGACGGTTCTTGGAAGCACTCAGGAGTAATCTATGTTGTCTACCGAAAATCTTGGTTAGAGTAAGCTGAGTTCATCCTAGTTTTATAGGAAAAAAATGAATTATTTTCTCTTTTTCTCCATTTTTTTCGGTGTGTATGGGAGTATTGTCACTCCTATGAATTCACTAAGTTGTGGTGAACACATTCATGTCTTTGGATCGCTGTTTTAATCATCTGTTGTTTGTCTGCTGTTTTTAGGTTGAAGGGAGGGTTACTAAGAACAAAATTGTTTTAAAGCTCTTAACAAGTGTAAATAAGTATATTGAGGTAAGGGAAGCTAGGTTTCTTGAAAATTATGAAATGAATTGTTTATCTTGGTCATTAACTCTTGATGCGTTAAATGGATGAGTGTATTGAATTGGAGTGGTTTGTGTATTTTTTGTTTGAATTTGGGCTTTGCATGCTGAGAGTAAGTGAAAATATGTTATTTTATTTTAAGCGAGAATTTCTAGATTAAGCGAGAAAAATCTAGCTTGAGCGAAAATAACAAAATTTCACTTTGTTCTCCGTTCGAGTTTTAGCTTAAGCAAGATTTTCTAGTTTAAGTGAGAATCCATGTCACTCAAACAAGAATTTCTAGCTTAAGCGAGAGCTCCTGTTGTTCAAGCGAGCATGGTTGTCAAAATCACGACCCAAAACGTAAGATAGTACGAGTTTATGATCTTCTGCATCCTCTTTGATTCCGCTCCACTTAAAATACGCGATCTTCAAGGATCGCCTTTGTAAATCGCAACTCGGCTGGGAGCGGGGATTCCGGCGATGCGGTCCCTTCCAATCGCGACGGTGCTAATCGCAGCAGCACCACCAGCTTTACAACTTGTAGTGGCAACGGCACGAGCTTCGCATCACAGCGGCAACAGTACGAGCTTCGCATCGCAGCGGCAACGACACGAGCTTCGTATTGCGACAACGACACCAACTCTGCATCACAGCGGCAACAGCAACAGTAGGCTTCGCAGCGGTAACAATAAGCTTTGCAGGGGCGGCAGCAGCAACACTAAGCTTTGCAGGGGCAATAGCACTTTTTAACCTAATTTTCAAAAACCCTAAATTTCTAACCTAACAAGCCCAATTTTAAAAGCCCACTCAGAAGTAAAACTGCATAATAAAATCATAGTTGTAGGTAAAAGTAACTTTTATTTAAAAAGTTACTATCTCCCTCTCTATCACACATCTAAAGTTAAGAAAATCAATCAGTGGGATAACAACTCCTTTATTTCCTTTCTCTTATTAAATTAAAAAAGGTTTAATTACTCGTATAGTACCCAGTCTGGGGCTAGTGTGTCAAATAGGTACCCGGTTTTAAAAAAGTGTCAATTACATCCCAACTTTTGAAAATTGCTTCAATTAGGTCCCTTTCAGACAAAGTTGACTAACGCCGTTAGTCAACGTGCCACGTGTCAATCTGTGGTTTTTTTGATTTTAAAAAAAAAATATTTTTTTTGAATTTTTTTTAAAAAAAATTAAAAAAAAAAATGCCACGTGTCAAGTCCCTGTGTGTGACACGTAGCATTGTCAGTGTCACGTGGTATTGCAATGCCACGTGTCAGTATCACTATCATATGTCATTGTGTTGATTTCGATTTAGTCCCCATTTATGTTTTTTCGTTTCAATTTAGTACCTACTTATGTGTATTTGATTCAATTTTGACCTAATATTTTTTAATAATTAAAATATTTTTTTATAAAATTAAAAGTAATTAAGTATAAAAGTTTTACAAAAATTAAGTATTTGATATTTATATTAAAATTTAGTGGTAAAAGTCATTTTATTAAGTCATTTTTAATAAATAAAAAATTAGTATAACATTCATACCAATAAAAATCTTGATTTAAAATTAGTAAGAGACAATATTGTTCTATTTTGAAAAAAAAAAATAAAAATTAACAAAACATGAGTACTTAATAAAAAAGTAATTAATAAAGTAATATGTTAAAAAGTCGTTTTTAATAAAAAATATTAGTATAACATTTATACAAATAATAAATTTGGTCTGAAATTGAGAGAAACATTATAAATATTAGTACTTAATTTTGTAAAAATATTTATACTTAATTATTTTTAATCTTATAAAAAATGGATTACAAAAATATTTTAATTATTAAAAAAAAATTGGGACAAAATTGAATCAGATATACATACTTAGGTACTAAATTGAAACAGAAAGACATATATGGGGACTAAATTGAAATCAACACAATGACATCTGATAGTGACACTGTGGCATTACAATGCCACGTGACACTGACAATGTCATGTGTCACACATAAGGACTTGACACGTGGCATTTTTATTTTTTATTTTTAAAAAAATTTTAAAAAAAAAAATTTAAAAATTAAAAAGTTTTTGAAAAAAAAAATAAAAAAAACCACAGATTGACACGTGACATGTTGACTAATGGCGTTAGTCAACTCTGTCTGAAAGGGACCTAATTGAAGCAATTTTCAAAAGTTGAGATGCAAATGATACTTTTTTAAAACCGAGTACCTATTTGACACACTAGCCCTAAACTGGGTACTATACGAGTAATTAAACCATTAAAAAATCTACTCTTCAAAAAGATTTAGAAAATATTTTATTAAAATTAAAAAAATTGCTTTTTAAAAATCAAGAAAATATTTTATCAGATTAAAAAATCTGCTCTTTAAAGATTAAAAAAAATATTTTATTAGGATTAAAAAATTTGTAGGATATTACGATCTATGTTACGATCTTCCTCCGATTTACGATTTATATTTTCCTTTCCGATCTTGAGTAAAATCTCGATTTTGACTACCATGCAAGCAAGTATTTCTAGCTTAAGCGAGAGCTCTTATCGCCTAAGCTAGAATTTTCTAGCTTAAGCGAGAGCCCCTATCGCTCGAGTGAGAATTTTCTAGCTTAAGCAAGAGCTCATGTCGCTCAAGCGAGAATTTCTAGTTCAAGAGAATTTCTAGCTCAAGCGAGTATGTTGTAGAATTTTAATTCCTTATTTTTCATTTGTGATTGACTGAGTTAATTTTAAAATTATGATGTATGAAACTATGTATGACTGATAGACTTGACTTAATGTGTTTTACATGAGATATGAGTTATTCTAAGATAACATGTTAAAAGATGTGAGAATTTCATGGAGAAATTCCTTTTGTGGTCAAATAGTGTATGTAATGATTTACGGATTCAAGTAAGGTTACATCCTGACATTCTAATGATCATTCAGACTCACATCAAGTAGAATGGTTCATGTGTTTAGTTAATTTTAAAATTATGATGTATGAAGCTATGTATGACTGATGTGGTATTTTTGAGACTTGATTTAATGTGTTTTACATGATATATGAGTTATTCTAAGATAACGTGTTCAAGATGTGAGAATTTTATGGATAAATTCCTTTGATGGTAATATAGTGTATGTAATAATTTATGGATTCAAGTAAGGTTACATCCTAACACTCTAATGATCATTTAGACTCACATAGAGTAGAATGGTTCATGTGTCCTGGTCTAAGACATGATAATGACCTTAATTGATCATGGATTAACCTTGTGTGTGATAGGGTGAAACCCATTGACAATGTCTTTACATAACAGTAGAGACTTCCACATGTACAAGTTTCCAGTGAATCTGATTTCATTATATGTATCCGGATAATTTAGTTAGTGTGTCTTCTATGTTTGATAATACATGTTGATTGTGTTTAAAGTGGCTTGGTTTATTATTTGCTCATTTTTATTTTGACTAACTTAACCCTTCTTCTTGTGTTTTTGTTTACTTGTTTGTCTTTTCCTTTGCAATGATCATCAAAAATTTGTGTGAGCAGATAAAGAGATGCATGTTGATTCTAATTAGGTGAAAGATGATGCTATTGTTTAGAGTAAATACTATAGATCAATCCCTTTCTCTTAACATCCTTTTGAAAACTCTTATCTTATGTTCATTGTCTTTCTTTGTGTTGTTTTGTGTCCTTAGTTATATAATCTTTTAAAAATATTGGGCACCTTATTTATGATGATGGGCCCTCAACCATCGCACCCGGACGAAACCCGACCAACCTTTCTTTAATAAAAATGAAAATAAAATATTATATAAAGAAACAACTATGATAAGAATTAATTCGTTGACGTTCTGCGAGTATAAAAACCATATTAATGTTTGTATACCAGGTTATCAAGTACAAAACATAAGATAAATTATATGTTAATTTTTTTTATTGTTTTATAAAAATACCCACAATAGAGTCCCCATATAATTTTATCATCGTAGTTTGCCCAGAACACTCTCCAAAACATATGATTAATATAAAGATAAATTATATATGTTTAACTTTTTATTGTTTTATAAAAACACCCACAATAGAGTCCACGGATAATTTTAGCATCCTAGTTTGCCCACACGCAAAGAACTCTCCAACATTTACCCTTGTTTAAAACATCAATGTTATTAAGCTCACATCTTTACTTCGTGTATTATTTCTTGGCTCATTTTAACTTTTAAATCAACACACATTGGTTTGGTTCTAACTGAGTTATCTGTAAGAAAACTGGGGAAGAACTGATAAAATAATAATAATAATAATAATAATAATAATAATAATGATATAATTCATAATACAACAATCCAGTTTATATAGACGGTGCAACACAAAGCACCACAAATAAGTGTAGAAACAAAAAATTGAGCAGAAGAATGAATGTCCACTCCGTAAATAAACTATTTTACTCAATTGAATCATAGGTTTCTAACGAGGAAAAAGAACAAGAAAATACAATGAAATGGCTGAACAGTACAAAGATAAGTTGAACATAGGAGATAGGAGGCTCCGAAGACTAAAATGCGACCTTAATTAAACAGCATAGATACCCAAAATAAGAGAAGGAAAGAAATTCCGGTGAATGTTACTTTGGCTGCTCCTGATGGGGGGGTACTTCCTCCGGGAGTGGCTGCAAGGACAAAATTCAATATTTATGAACCAATAAAACAAAACAACGTGTACTTTACAAACTGCAAATTTATCACAGATGTGTGGATCACACGCAAGTTCATTTCACAAATAATCAATCATTTTGTGGTTACTATTGTGTTCGACGGAAGGTTCGTGCCATGATAGGCCTCGTGAAAGATAGTGGGTGACAAAAATGAGAAAACCAAATTGCATGTTTACGCTTTATGCTTCTTCTGACTTAAATCCAAGCTCGTCAATGAATACTGTACCACATCCATTATTATATATCTATTGCAATATCTTTCAGATTTCCCATTGCATTTGAAAACTCTATTCGTCATAATGGATGTGGAATGAGAAGGGAGAAAATGTTGTCATAAAAAAAGTAGGAGAAGCGGTAGGTAGACAAGAATACGCGTCATTTTGGCCATTTCCAAATTCATATTTGACTATCTCATTTAATTCAATTTTAATCATATTTATCAATTCAAAATTAACTTTACCAAATTATTTTACTCAATTCTGAACTGCGCTCTTCTTTTTTCTTTCCATGATTAAAAACATTTGATCAAAATTAAATATAAGGAATGGGATATTCATAAATTTAAAAAAATAATACAGAGATACTTTTTAACTAAATGAAAGTGTACCACGTCAAATAGAAGTTTATTCTGAAATTTAACCGTAAAAAATTCTTTAATGATTATTAAAATAAAATAACAAATTTATCTGTGAAATAATTAATAAAACATTCGTGAGGCAGATTATCTGAAACGTATGTTAATGAAAGTGATGAAAGTCTATATAGCATCTCTATTAGTATCATCTATCTTTTTCTGTTGAATATTATTATCTGCCACACCATAAACAAAGCACATCAGAAGAAATTAAATTTGGCGATGTGAAAGACGTTTTTACCTGGGGGTGCCCTTGAACCTGGAGCAGGAGCCCCTGAAAATTTGAAAGTAGAAAAAACAGAACAAAATTATCAACCATAATTAATGCACCCATGTGAAAACACACTCAATAACACCTATCAAAATCAGGCTATGAACAGAAGAAGGAAGATATGTGTGTGTACCATTGCAGCTGGAGAGATCACTAGTGACGCCGCAGCTGCGACTGAGAGCGAGAGCGCTTTCGACAGTGATATTGAGACCTTGAAGCAGGTTAGAGTTGTAGAAAAGGTTGCAGAGGCAAGGGAGTTCGTTTTCGACGGTTCGCTTCAGTGGGTCGCAGCAAGAACTGGGTGGGGTGCTGTTGGAATTCAAGTATTCCCCGCACGGAATCAGGTCTTGGGCGCAACTGGCGGTAGTTCCGGATTGCGCCTCTGCCAAACTCATCGTCAAGGCCAAAACCACCACCAACCACACCAAACATTTGCTTCCTCCCATTTTCTCGTGTTTTTTCCCACTCCAACGATTGATCCTGTCTGTCGGAAATTTTGATTTCAGTGTCTATGGAGTATGGATCCCCTTTTCCCCTCTCTCTCTCTCTCTCTCTCTCTCTCTCTCTCTGTATATCTTTCTGCGTTTCTCACCAAGGGCGGTTCCTTTTGGGGTTGTTATGTTAGGTGAGGTGCGGTTCTTTTCCTGCTTTATAGACCCTGTTGCTGCCTCGCTGGCACGATGATGTAGACTCTGATTAAATTCATGATTAATTTTTCTGCTCATGAATTTGGTTTTTAATAAATTTTATAAGAGTTGAAATGTATTTGGTGATGTGAGAAATTATTGTTGTTGTGAATTGGCCATACTTTATGAGGATCACACGCGTCACTTCATTATATAAAGGAGTTAAGTATATTTTTCAGCCTAATGTACAAGGTTTAAAGGCGGTGTATACTGAAAACATTTTTATTTTTATTTTAGATGGTAAACATTTTTATTTATTTTTTAATCTATTTTTTAATTTGCTTCAGAATTCAATTTTTTATAATATGTCATTAGTTCATCAGTGGATAATAATGTTTGCAAGTGGTGCTTTATAAATAAATGATGAAAATAATATAATTTAGAAAGGTTAAATCAAAAAATTCAATATTTACACACACATATATATTATAAGAAAATACTTCAGAAAGAAAATAGAGTAAACTGCAGAATTTGCATAAGCTACCTTATTAGTATCTGTGTTAAATTTCTGGCATATATTTCTCTTTTACGGATAAAAAAATTGTATTAACATTTATGAAATTTTGCAGAAATTGAAATTAAAATTATTAGTTATGTCAAATAAGACATTGAATAATATATGGCGACACATTAGCACGATTGCGTCCCGACTGAGATTTGACTTGGCTTCCTTCTTCATTTTCTTCCATTAATTATTAATTAATTACTCTAAAAGGTCCAAATAATTGCTAGTTTTTACAGGGATCTTTTGAGGGATTAGATCCTCTAAAACTTGGAACAAAACTGCATGGATCTTGGCCATTGTTTTAATTTAATATTTGATAACTATAGTATAACAACGGGGAGATTTGTAACTGCACGGATGTAGTTATGCTTTCGAATTACAGCGGGTCCTTTTCCAGTTTTGGAGTTATAATTAAAACCGCAAGTATTGGATACTAAAACATTGTGGATGGACCATGGACTTGATAAAGGAGATTAGGTTTTGTTGACTTCATACTTCCAGCACATTTGTTAGTGAACCCCTTTCCACTCACCACCACATTTGTGACTCCACTTGAGTTTCTAAAGCCTTTTTCTGCAAAAAAAATATATATAATATTTTATTATCATTATTGCAAATTTATACTTTTATCAAACAATCAATTTCAGTTTTCAAAACAAAGTAAAAAATATTGTACCATAACTATAAATAAAAAGTTACATATTATGTAATATTATATACGTGATTACTCTTAGTATCTGTATACTTTATCCATTTTCTAATAATTAATGTTATGTGTGTAATACTCATCAATAATAACTATGTAATAGATTTGATATTTCAATGCATTTTATTTTATTTTATTTCAATTTATTTTCTCTTGATCACTCTTTTATATAGTTTATAACTGAGTTCATTTCTTTTGTCATAATTATTATTCTATATAATTTTTTTTTCACATTCCGGAATTCATCATGTCTAACCCTCTCCTTGTTGTAAAAACGGTGATTTTAGTATTTTACAAAATATATGATCGTTGTTGTAGTGTCTTTATCACTTGCATTCATTTTGATCTTCTCCATTAACTCTTGTATGGCAAATGCTTTTGTTTTATTTTCACAAAGCAGTTACAACATCTTTTAACCGTTGTAGAGTTATCATGGAGGTGTTACAATTATCCTTGTTGGCCATGAGACTTTTTTAGCCCATCACAACCCCCATTTGCACCTATAAATATGTGGTCTAGTGCTCTCCTAAAACACACATTATTGATTCTCTTGGCTCTCTTCTCTCTCCTTTTAATTTATTTTCTTTTATTGTCTTGGGTTACCTCCTCTATAAGGAGAAGTATTTTCTTGCTAGTTCTGAGATCCTCGAAAAATTAAGGAATTTCTTATTGTATCATGGGAGACTTGCACAACACATCGCAGATAAGTCCTTAAAGACTTAAGGATAGTGAATCTACATGTCTTAAGAAGTGCTCTTTTGTTTGTGATTCTTCAGTTTTCCAACAATCTTAAGGACTTATAGGTTGATGATATGGTCATATGGATTTTGGAGAGAAAAAGGATTTTTGTCTTGTGTGTTTTGAATAAGTGGTCTTTCACATGAAAGAACTAGAAATAGTGTGGGAGTAAACTGAGAGTTGATCCTGACATGGAAAATGATGCAGTGGACCACCATTATCATGTGTACATGAGTAGTTGTTTGTATACTCCCTACCTATAAATGAGGACAAGCACGACCACGTATTTGCTCATTTGCCAATCAATTTTAAATATTTATGAATGTGGGGGTGTAAGTAATTTTACTCAATTATTTGGAGAAAATTAAAAAAAAATGAGTGAATTTAACCTCAATTTTCAAAGGAAAAGAAAATAATTATTTTTGATGACTTTTCACCTAATGATATTTAATATTTATAAAGAAGGTGTCATTATATATATGTATATGACATACTAATGATTAATATATGCAATGAGATAGTCTTTATAACGTTTCTATAATCTACTTTTGAAATATGAGTTGTTTCTAGGTGAAGGCAATGTGATTTTAGAAGAAGAATAAGGGAGGGAGATAATATAAATTGTGATTTCATATCCTTTATGATACTAATTCTAAATTAAGAAAAAAAAAAATAGTTACAACATCTTTTATTGCAGAGCTTTTCAATTATCCTTGTTGGCCATGAGATTTTTGTAGCCCATCACAACCTTCATTTGCACCTATAAATATGTGTTTTAGTGCTCTCCTAAAACACACATTTTCTCTTGACTCTTTTTCCTCTCCTTTTATTTTTTTCTTATTGTCCTAGGTTACTTCCTCTGTAAAGAGATATATTTTCTTTTTAGTTCTGAAATTTTCGAAAAATTCGGAAAGTTGTTATTATATTCGAAGTAACTTGTGCAATCCACCGCGATTAAATTCTTAATGATTAAATTTTTAAAAACAGCGAATCTGCACGTTCCAAATAATATTCTTTTATTCATGATTTGACGGTTTTCCAATCCTCCTCGCATCCTTTTATTTGCTAAGGTGGGTAACTTCTAAATTAGTATTTTCTTTATATATTTTTTTACTATAATTATTTACTAGTTATGTTTAAATGTAATTATAAATTCGAATTATTTTGTCTAAATAAATATTTAAAAAATAAAACAATTTAAATAAAGTGAAATTCAAATTTCGTATTTAAAATTTAAAAAAATTATTACACTGTTTATCCAAATACATGTTAAAACTAGAGGAATGTAATGATACGTCAGCGATTTAAAAAAAGGTAGAGTAATGTAACGAAATTATATAACGAAAAATGGAGGATGTTTGAACCTGATAATGTTTGTAATGTTGTAAACAAGAAAGGTGACATCACAGAGCGGAAATTGGTCCAAATGCGATTAAACACGAAACTTCTTATAGTCTTATTAGACTCGTAACTCCGTAGTTTTCTTTTTTCTACGCCCATTCAACAACCATATTTTGAACATTCATCACATTGACCAATAGTAACTAAATAAATAAAATAGGAAAAGATTCGAGAAGCCATGAGACGCGGAAATCAATTAAAAATGATCGAAATCTATATCAAATGGATTCTTCTATGTCCACACAAAGAGGAGAGGTTTCTTCACGAATCAGTCACATTCTTGGAAAGGTCTCATCAACAGCCACCTATTGACTCAAATATCAAACAAGAGACATTCTTATTATATATATTCTTATTTTTCAAGATGAACATCATTTAAATTTCGCACCACTATGTTTCCTCATAACATAGCTTTTTTACTTATTGTGGTTAGAAGAATTTTTTTTTCATCTCATATTCTAAATTTTATAAATCATTTATCATCACATAAAAAATTATTAAATAAATAAAATGAAAAATATAAAGAACGGAAGAATACACCAATTAAAAATTTAATAAAATCCAAACAAAGAGAAATTAGAAAAGTAAAAACAAAACATGGCAGACAGAATATAAAAGTATTTGAGAATAAAATTATGACGAGAGGTGTGAACCCAGACAAAAGAAAAGAAAAAAAAAAAACGGAAGCGTTTGGTATCGCACGGATACTTATTAAACGCCAATTACTCGCATTCACTTAACGCGCAAACCTGTAGTGGAGGTCAACGGTCAACGCAGATGCTGTAGCGGCGGCACCCGTCCAATTTCCCCTTCCGTTTCCAATGTAAACATCCACTTGAAAAAATTGCTACCAATTATTTTTTATTTATTATTTTAAAAGTTTCAACAAACGAGGACGCTTTTTATAAATTATCTTCATTTAAATCTTTTAATATGTTTATACGAAATTATAATAGTAATAAACACAAAAGCTATACTCAATAAGATGGGTGTATAATAGAGAATACGAGAGCAAATTCAGAAACATCAAAATTATATAATTGACTAAAAAATATATTCTTGTCATTATCATTTGGTCTATGTTAACTAAATGTTACCAGACTTGCTAAGGATACATTTTTTGTGTTATTTTTTCGATATATTTTTATAATATATTAATTATCACTAATTTTAACGTTTTATAATATAATAAAAGAATATTTAAAATATTAATATATTGTATTTTTAATGTTCTTAACGTTTTATAATATAATAAAATAATATTTAAAATATTAATATATTGTATTTTTAATGTTCGACAAAAGATAATATCTAAACATTTAATAAAAAATTTAGACTCAAAAATAAATAATTGTATGACAAGAACCGGTTAAGTCCAAGAGAGAGCACAAAACAAAGACATTATCGTTGGTCTTATTATTATATGAGCTAGTCAATACCTCAAATCCTTAAATAGTGAGTAGCTTCATATTGGTTTAAGTGTTTATATTACATGTTGTAAATATATTGTTCCAGTATACATAATTTTAATAAGGATAAGGACTATTGGCCTAAATATTATCTTTAAAAATATATAAACCTTTTCAATCTAATATGAGATGTCTTATTGTTCCTCCCAAAGGGTATTTATCTGGAAATTTGATATCTAATTCAAATGGTATTGATTACCAAAGGTGTTGCCGCACACAAGCAATAAAGCAGGCTCGTATGGTGCTATATATCGGGTGGTTTTTAATTGCATTGATTTTGACTGAATCAAAACACTTAATTGCGTAATAACTATTTCATATTTTTCTTTTGTGGAACAAGCTCATGTATTTTAAAAAAAAATAGAAATTGAGTCTGAATAACTGGAACTATTTTGCCTAATTGAGAGTTGTCAAAATGGATTATTCAATTTGATCTGATTCAGTTCATAACGAATTGGTCACTTAGTAAGTCAATCTAATCCAACTTATTTATTAACGAACCTAAAATATTCGAATCCGGCCAGACTCATCACGGGTGGATGGATTAAACGGATTAACTCATTTAATTAAAAGAATTTAGATTTTTTTTTCTTCAATCCTAAATAAAATTGTCATATTATAGAGTTATAGATTCAAAAAAGCTATCTTCAACCGAAAGAAAATATACTAAAAGCCAAAAGAAAGTGACATTAAGTTGATAACTATAACTTTGGTGTGTCATTTTACTTTTTGAATTTTTATTTTATACACTTTTACACAACTATATTTGTTCTAAAATCTACACAAAGTTATATCATTCATTATATGTCAAAAATGGACCAGTTACACTATATATAGGTTTACACTTTTAAATATAATTTAATATTTAAAATTTATGAATGGGTTGGTGAGTCAATCCGACTCATCACAGATTCAACTCGGGTAAGTCGGATTCTTAGTGGACCAAGTCCATTTTTGATCCATACCGAAATTTGTAATTTTTTTAACCCAACCCGATCCAAAACTGTGGTGAGATCAAATTGACTCGCGAGTTATAACTCATTTCGACAGCTTTAGCCTAATTCTTTTGAACTTTAACATAGAAATAAAATATATATATAATCTTCATAGGTAACCCAAAAATATGTTTTCTTTTTGACGAAAATAGTCATTCATAGTTTATACTTACATCGAATTTCCAAAAGCCTAAAAAATAAAATAATAAAACACTAATTTTGTTTAAATTTTATGGTAAATTAGAAAAGTATTACATAACAAGCTAGAGAAGTCAATGTTGGATATGATAAAGGAAAAAGTGCATTGAGACACAACACAATTATATCCAATGAGTTTAATATTTCTAAACAGAATATCATAAATATTGGTGCCACTATGGTCGAAGAGAAATATTCTTGCATTTTCCGTAGGCTACACCACTTCAAAGGCCACCATTTATTCCACCGTGTTTATTTTTTATGATTCTTTTGGACTTGCGAGCCTATTTTACACCGATCATGGAAATCAAGAACAAACCTTTTAGATCATACTAAATTGACTCATTATAAAAGTGTTTGTTTTTAGCTTCCAAAATGGCATCGGATAATGTTAGGATGCAAAGAGTCATTTACACTCACGTAAAGATAACTATAATAATAAAAATTATTTAAAAAAATGTCATTTTATTTAAAAAAAAATTAAATTCTTAAAATAAATAAATTGGTATATTAAATTGTATCATCTAAATACACCGGGTTTTTAATATAATTTTAATGATGTATAAAAGGGGTATATTAGCTTTTATGGGGTGCGGGAAGAAAAAAGTTGAGTGTAGGAAAAAATTGACCCGCAGAACTTAAATCCAACGTTGGCCCAATCAGGTTAAGGGCCGGCCCAATCATGTTTAAGGCCTACTGTTTATGTCCCAATTCAAACTTTTAAAAATAAATAAATTAATTAGGGACAAATTCATATGGAATTTTTATTAGGGACCAAGTTGGAACACTTTGAAATGTAATTTACATTGTAACAAGACTTTTAATCACTACATTATTCTCATATTTATGGGTATATTTTATTTTAGTATCATTTCTCTTTAATTTTTTGTATTTTTCATCATGGGTATGAAAACTGGTTGAAACACGTGAGTTAATTTAACTCGCTATTATGGGTTCGATTTTAGTGCACCGAAAATTTTAAAATTTATCAATTAACCAAATAAATTTAACCCACTTATTCATTTATTTTATATTAAATAGGCAAGTTATTATCAATAAAAACATGAATTTTTATATGATAAAATCGTATGAAAATTCATCTCATGTTAATAAATAACACAAGTTTAAGTTTGATTATAAGAGCATATATTTCACATCTACTCCAATAATCAGAAAGTATTCAAATAAACGAGTAACTAAGCCAAACCTATTTAGGATTAATCCTGTTTTATATTAGTAATTTTCTAAATTTCAAATCAAAGTTCGGTATCGTTTTAATGTTAAATTCATAATTTTAGCCCACAACTTCTTCCTTTGAACGCAGAAAATTATGTGATTACATATAAATTAGAATCACAGTGAAAATTGCCGAACTTTGAAATTGTTTACTAGGTCCATAGTTTTTTTTTTAAACTTAAATTTTTTTTAAGCGTAAACATCTCAAAACATTTATTTAGAGAGTTTAATGGTTATCTACCTACCGATATTTTAAAATCGTATAATTCAACAAGCAAGACACTATTTTAAAATCTAAACAGATAATATTAAATTATATGATATCATAATTTTATAAAACTTTTACATGAGATTAAACATTAATGAGTTAGTAGATTGTTAAATAACATATGTAACAATACTTTTAATATTCCTAACACATATAATAAATTTCGTTAGAATTGATAACAGATCGGGTCGGGTCGGACACGAATAATACCTATTTACAATACGATCCGTAATAAAAAAATATAACCCTACCCATCGGATAATCATTTAAAAAATATTTGCGGGTTCCCGCGAATATATGTGAATACCCATATATATTTAAAAAGATATTTTATAAATTTTTAAAATAAAATTTAAAAGAAAATAAAAAATAAAAATAAATTTTATGTTATTTTTAACTAAATTTAATCTAATTAAATATAAATTTATTTTATTTTTAATTAAATTTAACTTAATAAAATATAAATTAAATTTTAATTTTAATTTTTCTGCAGATAACATATATCTACATGTACAGATGGTATGACACCGCACCTAACTCGTTTATAGAAGGATATTAAAATACCCGCTACCTGTAAGTAATAAATAATCGCGAGTACTAACAAAAGACAAATTGTCATCCCTAGCTATAACAAATTAGAACTCATAGATATGATACCATGTACAGGACTTTAAATCAAACTCAACCTAACAAAACTAAAGATGTCAAAATGAATTTCATCCCGTGAACCAACCCATGTTCGCCACAGAGTCGAGCCGGGTTGGGTTGAGAAAAATTTTGTTTTACAAAAGCGGGTTGAATTGAACTTGACTCACTTAACCCACAAGTTAAATGAGTTTGAGTTGGGTTGAAAGTGGGTTGACCCACTTAACCCACTAACATTTTTTAAAATTTGTTGGTTATAATTATTTATTACTTCTACTTATATAGGTTCACAATATTATATTTTATATTTTTAAATGCTACGATGTTGGTAAAAAATATTTGAATAATTTGAATGTTTAATTAATTTGTTTGTCAAGTTATATAAGTTGATACGTTAATCTTTAACAATTATCTCCATAATAATATTTCGATAATTAGGTGAACACTTCCATTTCACTATTATAAAAAATAAATTAAGTTATTCACTCTCATTGTAATGTAATAACTATATAAAACAAATTGTAAAAAAAATATTCGTAAGTGAACCAACCAACTAGCCACCAATCCGTAGTGGGTCGGATCGGGTTGCAAAATTTCTGACTCACTAAAAAGTTAGTCGGATTGAACTAACCCTTTTTTAGTTCAACCAGTGGTGAGCCAACTCGTGTGAGTCAAGTTGACTCACTTTGATATTACATCATGACTTAAATGGAGAATGACTAATGCATAACTTTACGACAATATTGTTTAAAGTTATTAGTTTGTTTAAATAATGGCTCAATTCTTTGTAAAATTGGTTGACCAAACTATGTTTGGTTTAATCAATTAATGGGCTCTAGTTTAATTTTATTTCAAGTTGTCATAATTAGGAATGACAACGGGGCAGGGCGGGGACGAGTTTCACTATCTCATACCCATCCCCGTAAAAATTATAGTATGATTGATATAATGAGTTAAAAAATAAAAAATAATTAGATAAAATATACTAAAATAGTATTTTACATGATGAAAATAAACAACAAATAAAAATATTAAAAAATTAACAAATGTGTGTCTTATAAACTATTGAAAGAAATCGTACAAAGGAAAACAAATGTATAATTACGGGTATGATAAGATGAAAAATATCTTAGACATCTAAGAACACTTTTCAAATATCAACATATATACTAAATGGTTGAGAAATAATTGTTTTAGCGAAACAAAAGAGTTCTTAAAATGAAAAAAATTAATAAAAATAAGTAAATATTTTTTTTTATATTACCTAGTAAATGAAAGGTTTATGCTATTAAACACTTAAATTGAGAGTATTAAACATACTCATGTGGAAGGAAAATATACGATAAATAAAAATATTAAAAAATAATATAAATATTCAAATATGAGACATAATTTTTTTTAATTGACATACATCATTTTAACATAATTACATAAATGTTATGATAAGATGAAAATGAAAAATATATTAGAGATGCGAATGAGTTTCATGACAAACCAAATAATTAGAAGAAATAAAAAAATGAATATATATATATATATATATATATATATGTATATATAAGGTTACTTAATTAATTGTGAATATTTTAATAATTTAAATGATGACGGAGATATGGCGGGAACGAGTATTATGGCGGAGATATGTACATCCCCATAACCATCCCCATACCTAATTGAAAAAGTCGGGAATTCCCCATACCCAGTCAATGTGGGAATTCTCCGTCAAAACGGGGACGGATTCGGACAATACCCATACTCATATCCTAAGTCAATCATTCTACAAATGGGATTCAGATCACACTTTGACACCCTTACACAAAACAATACTTACTTGTAAAATAAATTTTGTACTTATCATTTTATAATTTCTTAATAATTTTAATTTTAATAAACTATAACAATGTTAATTATCAATAGCAAATATATATATATATATATATATATATATATATATATATATAATAATTTAAAATAAAAATAGATATAAAAAATTGGAAATTAACATCAATGAGTAAACTGAGGTTTTATAAGAAAAAAAAAACTAGATAAATTTTTTCAGCAATTCTCGATTGGTTTTGTACCGGTTTAGTAGGTTATTGACACGTTCACACTGATTTTGAAAATTTCAATTTATGTAAAAGGTTTAAACGGATTCGTGCGGTCAGATTGTAATAATTATGGTCAAACCCGTTATAAAATAGTTTTCTGTTATCCTATAACTTGACTTTATCATTTCACTGCTTTTAAATAAGTACAATAGTTACAATAAATAACTTTATCTTAATGTGACAACTTTATCTATTTGATTCTCTTATTATCAATTATAGTGTTGATTTCTAAATTAAATTTCAAAAATAATAGATATAATTTTTTAAATTTAATTGTGTTAAAATTTGTTTGGCACGTTAAACACATTATATTTTATAATTATGTTTTAGTTTTAAATGTCAGTTTATAATATTTTTTAAAAAGTCAAAAAGAAAATTAATTTTTTAAAAGATAATATTTATTTATTTTTAAAGTTTAAAGATAAAAATATATTTAAGTTTAAAATATTAATAAATTTTACTATGTCTAAATATAAGAATGAAGACATATTTAATCATATAATGTAGAAATGTCATTAAAAATTTTAGTATTTATTTTTGAAGTAAAACTTTATTTGGCCTAATTCTTATATTAAATGAGGATGAAACTTTTGTTTAATTTTTATTTATTTCAGAAAATAAGTATATTTATTTTTATTTTTTTATAATTTTTAAAATTAATAAATATACTTTTATAAAATAAATCTACAGAAAAAAATATATTATTATTTATACCAGAAATTTTGTTTTGGTATGCATATTTCTTTTTTCAATTTATAAATTTTTTATTAAATTAAAAAAATTACTTTATCAATTTTATCATGAATATTTTTTCAAAAATTAACTATTTCTTTTATTTGATTAATTTTCTAAATTTAATCAACTATTCAATTAAAATAAATGTCTATAAAAAACTTACCTATAAAATAACAAAATTTATCTATAGTCAAATTGTAAAAAATATTTATTTTTATTTTTATGATTATAATAATAATAACATTTTTTCTTGTTATTATAAAAAGATAAATACATATATTGAATATTGATAGGATACATATTTTTTCTAATATTAAATATAAAAATTGTAATGGTATAACAATTAAATAAATAAAAAAATATTAAATAATAATTGAATCAACTTTAAATAATTATAAAAAAAATAAAAATAAGAAATATGATTTTTAGAACTAAGTTAGGAAACTAACTAAAAGAAATAAAAAATTATGGTTGAATATATGTTTTTTGCCTCTCAACATTCAAATTTTAGTCCTCTCAACCAACCAAATTTTATTAAATTTATCTAATATTTTAAACGTATTTTATGATAGCATTTGAATTGTTTATCTTGTTTAACAATTTTTTGTTCCAATGTTAGCTAAGAAACTATCATGAAATGCATTTATAACGTCAAATAACTTTAACAAAAATTGTTTAAAATGATTAGATTCATGCAATCCTAAAGTTAGGAGACTAAATTGAGCCAAAATTTTGAAGAGAGACTAATTCCAATTTTTACTGTAAGTTAAAGTTAAAGTTAAAGACCGAAAACATATTTAACCTTAAAAATTGATAGAGCTGTCAAAATGGGTTGGAACCCGCGAGCCAACCCGGCTCACCACGGGTTTGGGTCGGGTTGGGTTGAAATATTTTTAGAAATTTTAATACGGGTTGATTTTTAACCCGACTCATTTAGAACCCGGCTCATCCGGGTTGAACTCGTAGTGAGCCGGGTTAGCTCACCAACCCGTAGATAAAAGGATCACACAAGTGTTTTTATTTTTTTAATTAAGTTGGGCTTTATATTTGGGTCATGTTAGGTTGTTTTTTTATCGAACACATAAATAATTTGTAATTTTTTTTTATTTTGGTTTGTATTTGGATTGTATTAAAGTTTATTTAGATTTTAATTAGAATTACAATTTAGTTTTGACTGAAAAAAATAAAAAAATAATTTTTTTTTTAATTAAGTGAACTCATGAGCCAACCCGTTTAACCCGCCAATCCATGATGGATCAGGCCGGGTTCGAATTTTTTTGGCTCGCTAAAAAGTGAGTCGGGTTGGGTTGGCTCACTAAATCATCAACCCGATGAGTCGAGCCGGGTCGGGCCAAAATACCCGTTTTGACAGTTCTAAAAATTAATATAAATTTGTTAAACCATCTAAAACTGATAAAAAAAGTATTAAAAAAGAAGACAAGAATGAATAAATATGTAAATGTCAATCTTTACTCGTACCCATAATTATATCCGATCAATTAAAACGAATTTGAATATTACAAAGGAAAGACTCATTTGTTATTAATATTTAACAGTAAGGAATATTGGAGGAAGCTTGTAAAACAAGTTGCCTTGTTCTTGTGGCCAAATACCAAAGATGGAACCTAAATTGCATTCACTTTCCTTTGGCTTTTAAAATATGATTTATTTTATTTCTTCATGCAATTGCGCAGCAATTGGCGCCAACACACCAATGAACAAACTTATTATTTTCTTCATCTTCTTAAAAGTGCACAGAGAGGAATTTATACAAATAAACCATAAACCTTTTGTTTTTGTCTTTACTTTGAACGTTGTGTCCTTTAGCTACACAAGGAGATAAAAGCATATAAATAATTTGATATTTGTGCATACTAATTAAAGATTGAAGTTAGATATTCAATTTAGAAACACGATTAAAGATTGTCATTTTTACTGGCCATGAACAAGAAGGAAAAATAGTTTAATTAATTCTAAACAAGTAGCCCCAGCTGGTTATAAAAAAACAATATAAGTAGGGCTAAAGTCTGAAATTGGGCCATATGTACCGAACTTGAACTAAATTTGAATGCACACAATTGGTTGTTTTTCTGTCCGATCTGTGTTTTTATCATGTTCAAATCTCCATTGGACTTTTGAAGGTTTCACATGATTGTTAAGGTTATGTCTGCTTTATGATTTGGACTTCAACGTGTTGAAAATGCAAAATGAAAAATAAGACATGTATTTTTCTTATTCTTTTCACATCTTCATTTTGAAGCTTTCTTCTCTTCCCAAATTATTTTTTCAATTTATCTATCTTTTTGTAAGCATCGTTTGAGAATCATAAATATAAGCCCTTATTTTACTTCCAATAGTACCATACCCTTAATTTTCTATGACATGACATTTAGTGCAGCACACAAAAAATATAACATATCTTCATCTTCGATTTCTAGATGTTTATAGCATATTGATACTATATAGCATAGTGTGTACCAGATTTATGTCTATTTATATACTCATGTCCTAATTCTATGCATCCAAGGCTGGTGAGCACATGAAAAGTGTGTCTCATTCTTAATTTCTTAGAGTTTCTTGTATTTTGTCCAAATGCACCGTAATTTATGTCTATTTTTAATCTTTTATATGCTGATTTAGCCACATATATATTTCTATTTCTTCATCGTTTCATATCCATTCATTTTTCCTATCTCTATACAAAGTACTTCAATCTCTTGTATCAAATTGATCAGCATGTTTATCTCTCGTTCAAACCACTTTCTTCTCCATGACAAGTTTCATGTTCATTAATTTAAATAGTATATATAACCTTTAAAATTGAAATAGTATATAACAATGGATACCTTTCTCTGAGGTTTCAACAAGTCACTTATCTTCCCAAACTTAATTTTATTTCGTATCCCTCTGTTCTACTTCATATTGCAGTCAAATCAATTTTCTCATTGTTCTCTCTAGTGAGTATCAATTATTTTTCTCTCTATCTTTTTTTATTTATATTTTTTCTCAATCTAATAATTTTCACCAAATGTAATTTGTTTGAAAATAATCGCTGTGATTATTTTGGTGATGGCATGATCAACACATAGTTATGTCACCTTATACACAGTACTTGGTACAATGTTTTCTGACCTTACAAGATGACGATGTGTTTGATTTTGTTAGATAAATAATATAGGCATAATGCGGTAGAATTATAGCATGAAATCTCAGATCGTGTAATTTAATTTCTCCAGTTTCATCCCCTTATATGTGATTTCAATTTAGAAATCAAGAAGGATCATTTGAATCATTGCTCAATTCTGAGAAAATCTAACGCGATTAACGTTATAAGCATTAGTTTTTTAATATGTCATGAAATAACTTATTTAATCTTTTCTTATTCAGACAATATTTAATCTCATTTTATTCTTCGTTTTTCGGTTTGGTCCCAATCCAATATGAGAAGCAAAGTGAGTCAATGGCGTGGAGGCGTGGAGGAGAGATGGTAAATCAGTGTTAGGCAGGGAGACACATACACAACCTAATTACTGTGCTTCAATTTTCACCACTACATAAGGGACCATCAAATTGCCATCTTTTACTACTACATTCATCATCCTAAGACTCCATTGTTCACAAAATCATAACCATGGCAACAAAGCTTCTGTGGCTTTCTCTGCTGATTCTAAATCTGCTCCTTCACACGTCTAGCACCGTGGGATCCGAAACTGCGGCAACAGACTTCATCAAGTCCTCATGCAAGGAGACAAGGTACCAGGTGGCGTGCGTTAAAACGCTCTCAGGCTACGGCAGCAAGATTGGGAAGAGCGAGCAAGCACTAACGAGCGCTGCGCTGAGCGCGAGCGTATCGAAGATTGTATCATGCGTATCGTCTCTTAAGGAAATGGAGAAGGCGAAGGAACTGAAAGCAAGAGAGCTGAAAGCGGTGCGAGATTGCATAGAGAACATGAATTATAGCGTGGATAGTCTTAACCGATCGGTGAAGGAGCTGGACCTGCTGGGTAATCCGAAGGGGAAGGATTCACGGTTGCACGTGAGCAATGTTCAGAGTTGGGTTAGTGCTGCTATCACTGATCAGGACACGTGTATTGGCAGCATTACTGATGCTAGTTTCAAGTCTTCCATCAAACATAAGCTTCTGGATGCTTCTCATGTCACCACTAATGCTCTTGCATTGGTTAATCGCTTGGCCTCCAACTACCACACTCAGACGCCATGATCATGTCTGCTTAAAACATTCGTTTCTTCCATTATTTTCCTGCTTTCGTATGTTCATTATGCCCTCTGCAATGCATATGCATGCTGTGTAAGTGTAAGTGGGCAATATAATTGTTGTGCTTCAATTGTATTCCTGATTAATAAATTTGTGGCTATGTCTTTGCCTCAAACCCCATAGTTGTTCACTACGCTTATTGGTTTTTATTAACCAATAACAGCAACCTTCCTTTGTAAACGGGAGACCGAGTGTAGTTGACCTTCCATGATACATACACGTATCACTACTTAAAATTCTCATGGAAATTTATTTATAAATTTGTTAAAATAATTTACAATGAAAACTTTCTTTTGCTATTTTTTCTAAGAATGTTAATTGACAAGTAATTCTTTTGTGGATAATTATTTTTTGTAAAATTATAAAATTTATAAATATTTCCTACAAAATTGGTTGCGAAAAGTGTTTTATACAAAATATTTTATAAAAAATTTGACAGTAATTCCCTGCAATTTTTTTTTCATAACAAAATTTATAAGTATTTCCTACAAAAAAAAAATCAAAACAAAATTAGCAGAAAATATGAATTTTTTTAGTAGTATGTATTATCTTTGGAACATGCTAAATGTGGAAGCAAAGGATGGACAAAAAAATTCAAATGAAATTCAATTTATAATAATTTAAATTTATATTATTTTAAGTTTATTTAAATAGATTTATTCTAAATTAAAATCCATAATTTTGAATTTTAAGTCAAGTCAATTAATTGGATTTTGGATCAAATTTAGATTGGATTATTTTTTGGATTTGGTTCAAATTTAGATTGGATCAAATTTTTTTTGGATTTTTGAAAATTTAAAATTAAAGTGTGTTAAACTCAAGTTAAGGTGATTGACCAGGTTGAATCAAGTTGATTAAGGTCTAAGGTCAAACAAAATTGATCTGGATCAAAGATTGAGTCGAATCAACTCAAGATAAAGGCCAAGCCGAATTGGTCTACGTAAAATCAAGTTTGCCTAAGTTGAATGTCAAATCGAGTTAGCCTGAGATAAAAGATGGAGCCGAGTCAACATGACTCCAAATCAAGTCAAGTTGATTTGTGCTCAAATCCAGGTCAACATGAGTTATTCTAAGTTTATGTTAAGTCGAGTTACCTTAGTTCATGTCTAACAAACCTAATAATCAGGTATGTTATATAAATTTTGTTGGATTTAATTTAATTCTTAAATTGGATTTCATCTAAATTTAATTCAATTTAAATTAGATTAAAAGAAAAGTTAAATTTAATTTATCTAATTAAAATATTGGATCCAATCTATTTCATTGAATCTACATTTAAATTTTTAAAAATCTTATTCGTTACCATTATGATCACCCTTAGCCCTTAGCTGAAGAAAAGTTTTTACTACGAAAAAAAATAGTATTTAACAAATATTATTTACTACATATTAATATAACCCATAGAAATGAATGTAACTAATGGAAATTATTTTAACCTTCACTGAATTAGAAAGAAATTTATGTCGAAACTTCAGAAAAATACTTTAAATTTATTTTAAACCTTAGTAAATAAATATAATTAAGTAATTTTTAAATATTTTTTATCAACAAATAATTATAAAACATATAACCTCCAAAACAATGAATGTTTAATCAGTCCGGTTATCTTTTAAATAGAATGATGCATGATCAAGATATGATATGTAAATATTTAGTTTGATAGATGGATTCTCTTTCTTCTCATATATTTTTTAAATGCTACATAATTTTGTGACTAAAAGAGTTGCGAAGCTATTTTATTTAAGATGTATTATTCTTAAAGTAACTGGAGTGTCAACTTTTGTATAAAAAAAATGTCAGAAGACAAAATTCAAAGAAATTTAAGAAAAATAAAAAGAAATCTAGGTGTGAAATAAAAGTACATGGTATAAGTGTAAAAGAAAAGATTCTAATGAATAAATTATACGTGACACCTTTTAAAAATATTGACAATATATCTAACGGTTCTTTCTCAATACATTGTCCATTATTAATTGAACTTTATTATTGTTTGATTTTAGATTTCATTCTTATTTTGTAAGTCTCTTTTCTGATTTTATATTTTATAAATACTCTAATGAACAATAAAATTTAAAAATGTTTAAAACCAGTAAAGTAAAGATAAAGGAAAATGGCAATATGTTGTGATAACTAGTGGTTCGTATAAGGCCATAATGAGTTCAATCCTTTGGAAAGAGAACCCTACTCAAAGAAGAGGGCTAATTGTTATCCACGTTGCCTTTATTTTCCAACCATGAAAAATAGATAGCTAAAAACTAAAACCATGTAAGCTAATTGCATATTTTGTAGGTCATTAAGACACCGGAGCACAACATTTCCTGTTCTCTCAAATATTAAATTAATAAATTTTTATATTTATTTCTGGTGAAGCTTAAATTCGTAAAATAGAAAAAGCTATAATTTTATATATACCTTAATAAATGATTTCTTTTATATATATATATAAAGTGCAGGGGAATAGAAGACACTATCTTGTTCCTAGGCCTTACCGAAAACTTGAGGCCAGGGTGAGTGTGTGGGTTTGTTTATCTCAAACACTGTAACAGAACAGAACAGAGGACGAGAAGAAGCTCAAAATATGGCGGCAGAGTCATCATTGAGGGTGGCCACCACCACTCTTTGCAACCTCAATGGGTCTCAGAGAAGACCAACCCCTCTCTCTCCGCTTCGCTTCATGGGTTTTCGCCCTCGACCCTCTCATTCTCTCACTTCCTCTTCCCTCTCACACTTTTTCGGGAGCACACGCATTAACTCCAATACTCCCTTTCCACGCCAACACGCTCCCAGAAGACCCTTTTCTGTTTTCGCCATGGCCGCTGATGGTATTCATCTCCTTTTCTCTAATAATTTCTTTTATTTAATTTTTCCAACTTCCTTTCTGCTTCGCGACTACTCTAATGTTTTGAATGTGGACTTGGTTTATTGAGGGAAATCGAAATGAATGAAACTTCTTTTTCTACAATTTCCGCTTTTTGGGTTTGTTTCAATTTTGTATCATGCATGCTTAATATTTGTGTTATTCTTGAATTTCGGCCTCGGTTGTGATATTAGGGAGAAAACCGTTATTTGTGTGTTCAATTGAGATTTGAAGTGAGATAAGGTGTCTTTAAAGGTAATGGTTTTTTGTTTTTCTGGTCCAATTTTATTCTGTAAGACTATGAAATGTGGTTGGCTTTCAATTTCGTATCATGCTTAATATTTGTGTTATTCTTGAATTTGGTTTAAGTTGTGATATAAGGGAGAAAACCGTTATTTGTGTGTTCAATTGAGAATTTAAGTGAGATAAGGTGTCTTTAAAGGTACCGGTTTTTCGGATTTTGGTCCAATTTTATTCTGTAGGACTATGAAATGTGGTTGGCTTTCTTTCATCCTTTTGGAAATGACCCTTTTTAACTTTGCTTCCAGACACAAAGAGGAGTGTTCCATTGAAGGATTATCGTAACATAGGTATCATGGCTCACATAGATGCTGGAAAGACTACTACGACTGAACGAGTTTTGTATTATACTGGAAGGAACTACAAAATTGGAGAAGTGCATGAGGGAACTGCAACCATGGACTGGATGGAACAAGAACAAGAAAGAGGGATTACCATTACTTCTGCTGCAACCACTACATTTTGGAATAAGCACCGGATCAACATTATTGATACTCCTGGTCATGTCGACTTCACCTTAGAAGTGGAGCGTGCTCTCAGGGTGTTGGATGGAGCTATATGCTTGTTTGACAGTGTTGCTGGTGTGGAACCACAATCAGAGACTGTGTGGAGGCAGGCAGACAAATATGGGGTTCCACGAATTTGTTTTGTCAACAAAATGGACCGTCTTGGAGCAAACTTTTATCGAACAAGAGACATGATAGTAACAAATTTAGGTGCTAAACCACTTGTAATTCAGTTACCAATTGGTTCGGAAGATAGTTTTAAGGGAGTTATAGACCTTGTTAGGATGAAAGCTATAGTTTGGTCAGGAGAAGAGCTGGGTGCCAAGTTTGAGATTGTAGATATTCCGGAAGATCTTCAAGAACTGGCTCAGGATTACCGATCCCAGCTGATAGAAACCATAGTTGAGTTAGATGACCAGGCTATGGAGAACTACCTGGAAGGAATTGAACCGGATGAGGAAACTATAAAAAAATTAATTAGGAAGGGAACCATATCAGCCAGTTTTGTCCCAGTGATGTGTGGTTCGGCTTTCAAAAACAAGGGTGTCCAACCGTTGCTCGATGCTGTAGTTGATTATCTACCATCACCACTAGACTTGCCTGCAATGAAGGGCAGTGACCCAGAAAACCCCGAAGTGACAATAGAGAGGGTAGCAAGTGATGATGAACCTTTTGCTGGATTAGCTTTCAAGATCATGAGTGATCCATTTGTTGGCTCCCTTACATTTGTCAGGGTGTATGCTGGAAAGCTAAGTGCTGGGTCTTACGTACTCAATGCAAACAAAGGGAAAAAGGAGAGAATTGGTAGACTTCTAGAAATGCATGCAAACAGCAGAGAGGATGTTAAAGTAGCTTTGGCAGGTGATATTATCGCTCTTGCAGGTTTGAAAGATACTATAACAGGTGAAACATTGTGTGACCCTGATAGTCCAATCATGCTCGAACGGATGGACTTCCCTGATCCTGTCATTAAGGTTGCAATTGAACCCAAGACTAAAGCTGATGTTGACAAGATGGCAACTGGTTTAATCAAGCTTGCACAGGAAGACCCTTCTTTCCACTTCTCCCGTGATGAAGAGATAAACCAGACAGTGATTGAAGGAATGGGAGAATTACATCTTGAAATCATTGTTGATCGGCTCAAAAGAGAATTTAAGGTAATATCTTATTCATTAGCTGTTATTGTCTTTGAAACTTTTAACTCCATCCTCGATGCTGTGCATGAAATAATTACAATTAGAAATAATAATAGCAAATAAACATGGACATATTATCTCATTAGATTGTAACGGAATCTGTTTGCTTGCACTTCCAATTTTCACTATTACCTGTAAAATAAGAACAAAGGGGTAAAGAACCTTCCTTGATAAAATCTCTGTATATCATCTGATAAGACATTGGTATTTGTCTGGTGTACTATTATTCCTTTCCTTTTTTATATGATTGTTCCCTTGGTGTGACCTGTTCTTCCTTTAGTAGTTTTATGCTAAATTAGTTTTACATATTTTAAGGATTATGTGGCAATAACATAATTTTTGTGAAAATCACATTATCTATATTTGTCAACGCAGGTGGAAGCTAATGTTGGTGCCCCCCAAGTAAACTACCGGGAAAGCATTTCCAAAATCGCAGAAGTGAAGTATGTGCACAAGAAACAGTCAGGTGGACAAGGTCAGTTTGCAGATATCACAGTAAGGTTTGAACCCATGGATCCAGGTAGTGGATATGAGTTCAAGAGTGAAATCAAAGGAGGTGCTGTACCAAAAGAATACATTCCTGGGGTGATGAAAGGATTGGAAGAGTGCATGAGCAACGGTGTGCTTGCTGGCTTTCCAGTTGTAGATGTACGAGCAGTACTTGTAGATGGTTCTTATCACGATGTAGATTCAAGTGTGTTGGCATTCCAATTGGCTGCAAGAGGAGCATTTAGAGAAGGAATTAGAAAAGCTGGACCGAGGATGCTTGAACCTATAATGAAGGTTGAAGTTGTTACTCCTGAAGAACATCTAGGTGATGTAATTGGTGATCTCAACTCAAGAAGAGGTCAGATCAACAGTTTTGGTGACAAACCAGGTGGCCTAAAGGTATGTTTAGTTACTTGGTTCTCTTGGATTATCCTTTTAAACTTCTCCTTGTTGGTTCTCTGGGTCATTAGGACCACATGGATACAGGTGAATAGGATGAATGAAGACAATGTTCAATTTTTTTTCAGTGGATTGTTTTGCTTTTAGTTTGGATTGGAGGTGGACTTATTCCTTTCTTGCTTTTGTTGGTGACAAACGCAGGTTGTTGATGCCTTGGTACCTCTTGCTGAGATGTTCCAGTACGTTAGCACACTTAGGGGGATGACAAAGGGCCGTGCATCCTACACAATGCAATTAGCCATGTTTGATGTGGTGCCACAGCACATTCAGAACCAACTTGCCTCAAAAGAGCAAGAAGTTGCCGCTTAGTGTATTTGCTTGGTCTCCCAACAAGGAATTTCTTACCTTTTGATACCCGTATTGTGTCCATTGTTAAATAGTTGGGTTTGTTTTTGGTATTTATTTATTGAATTTTTCCTTGTACAAATACAAGGTTAGCCAACTCAAATTTCAGAAGAAAAATAGGAGACGATTTTTCTTCCACATTGGAGAGATAATGAACTGATATGGGGCCAATAATAATGCATTTTTTGTTGTTTTGGGGGGAAACAAAGCGTGGTAACATGGATTCGCAAAACCATTGGAGAACCCAAAATTATTTACCTTTTGTTTTTAGGACAATATACGTTAATCAACTTTTTTTATCTACTTTTAACTCACCACTTCAATCACCATTAGATTATCATATCACATTACTAAAAAGAATAAAAAAAGATGATCTAATGATAATTAAAGTAATGGATTAAAAATGAATAAAAAAAAATGGGTTAAAATATCATTTTTCTTGATTTTAGTAAAAACTACAAATCAAACATGTCCACGTGACCCGGTGATTTTTCGAAGGTGTGTAAAACAAACAGTACATACCCAGTGATTTTGGCAACTTAATCACCAAATTCTGGTAGCACTATCCCCGTTTGATGCCATAAATGATAGGTAAGCAAACATTGTTTGATTAACTAATAGTGTAAAAGTTTGAATTTGAAGGCAAAAATACTACAATGCAAAATATAATCTTAAGAAAAAAAGAGAGCATAAAATGGCTTAGAATTGTAAAGGAAAAACTACTTGAAGCCCCATCCTTAATTCGACAAACGTAAAACTAATTTTCAGATTTCGCTTCCTCTGATGAGAACCCAATCAATGTTCATTCCCGTACAAACAGCCAAAACGCCAGAAATGGCACTGGTCTACGGTTTCTCAATTCTTACAATACTAAAAGCCAAATCAGCAATTACCAAAATTACGAACCTGCTTTACCTAAGTATATTGTACAAATGAAACCAAAATTGTCGTTCCGAATGAAAAGAAAAACTTATACAACGTTGGACAGTAACTAATCCGCGGCAGAAAGCAGTACGCAACAGTAGAGAGTAAAAATAAACTGCATTGACATGCCCAGGAAATTAATTCACCAGGACAAAATTTTCCAATAGAAAATTATCCTCGTTTTTTTGGCAGAGAAATAAGAGACATATAACCATGAGATACTTGGTTAAAGGATATGGTTATAGTGATCGAGAAATTGTCCTTTCATATGGTTATATGATATTAGTTTTACACATATAAAACATTTGATATCACTTTAACTCCCAAAATTTCAAGATAACGGTGTTATGAGTCTTTATTTTTATATAGTGTTTAACTTTGTCTTTTTTATTTAATGTGAGACTTTGACTCATATATTTTTTTTTTCATATGATATTTTTTTTTTCAGATGTATGACTTCATTGACCCATTTTTTATGTAATGGTTACTTCCCGAAACATCGATATCATTGTTGCCAACAAAAAGGAGGTGAGATTCTTGCAAGATATGATATGAAATTGCAGAAAAAGAGATAATACCTTTTTTTCTTTCCTCATCGTCCAATTTTAGATCAAAATATTTTTGGTGCTCTCGGCTTCATTCAGTTTCTTGAAGGTGTCTGAGTTGCGGAGGTTCATAATCTTTATAACATTTTGCGGTTTTGACCAATGCAGTACTTTTCCTCGTCAAAGCTCTGGGTATCATCTTGTAGTGTGATCTTAGTTTTCTTCCCCTTTCAACAGCCTTCTTGTAATCTTTTGTTCAATCCTGATGCGGGCATAAAACAACAATAGAAAAACCACATCAATCAAATTGAGCAAAAGCAAAAGGCATGACACTCTCTTAGTCAAGGTTGATCTCATGAGCATATCAACAAACTTAATTAACAAGGTAAATAGTGGATTTATTACATTATATCATACATATTTCGTTTTCAATATAATAAAAAAAATTAGACTTTTATTACAAAAACTTTAATTTTATCATTTAGCTCTGCATTTATTAGAGGAAAATATGAAATTAACCTTGATACAAGTCTTTTTATCTTCTATTTATTATCTAAATTTGAGGTACTATTCAGTCATATTAAAATTAATTTTTCTTTATTAAACTAAGTAATTACTAAAGATCAAATATACACTCATTTATATATTAATCATTTATGGACTTTAAACAAAATAATCATAATTAAAATTATTGTATTAAGTAAAATTTTTTATTATACTAAAAAAATATATCAGTATTATTATATTGAATTAACTATTTATCCAAATTAATAGTAGTTACATATTTGTAATATATAGTTATCAGAATTAGTTAAATCTCAACAACGTGCAAGCTTGTATGTAAATACATTTTCTTGATTATTTACAAGTCAATAAGAGAAAAATAATCATTATTATTTGTTCTATCTTTTTCTTATCATGTATTTTATGGTTGATGAATGGTTAAATAGAGCTTTTATTCATATATAGAGCTTTTATTACCTTTTCTCTCTCAAGCCCCATGAGTCTTCTGAATATTAAATATCCTATTCAAAATTATTTGTCTCTTACTAGTTTTCTTCAAATCAGACGTTGCTTTTTGTTTTAACATTTTCTATAAAAATGAGCCCACATCTTTTACTGAGATATTTAAATATAATTGTTGGAAAGAAATATGTTTGGTTCAGTTTGGAGAATTGATTCTAGTTTAATTAATTATTTAACGCAAAAATAAAAATTAACTGTTTCTCAATGTCAATTTTTTTACCTTTTAATTAATTTTAAAAACCAAATATATTAATTCTGGTTAAAAAATTAATTCTACGTCAATTCGACAAATAATCAAACACTTACTCAATTCTGAGTCAAACTAAACTTAGTCCTTGGAAGTGAATCTTTCCGAGAGAAAGCAGCCAATTAAATGTTACAAGATTAAACTTAAATTATTACCCTAAAGTTAGATGTGATCATGACCAAAACAATTAAGGATGTCATTCAAAAACAAAAGTTTCTTAATAACTTCCTTAATTCGAATAAATTAAATGACGAAGAATTATATATATCCATTTTCTTCTCAACAAAATTATTAAGGAAGACATTTTATATTACACATACAATTTTTCTTTAACTTAATGAAAATTTTGTTGCACGCAAAATTATCCCTTTAGAATAAAAACGTAAGCTTTCAATTAAAATTAAACAAATTCTTAAATAGAATTTATTTGAAACATAACTAAATAAAAAAATGTGTTTGTTTAAATATTTTAAATTTATTAACTCTTTGAGCCAAACTAAAACGTGTTTCTTAAACAAATAACTGGACATAGCACAAGAATCACAAAAAATATAATTTAAGAACATTTTATAAGAAAAATATTCCCATTGCAATGAATCTGAAAGTCAACCAACCCCTTTCAACCCTTGTGCATGAAAAACAACGCAGGTAGATACATTTCACATCTCCATATAATGTCAAAGAGTAAAAAGCAAATTAATAACACAAATTAAGCACCATTGGAAGACATATTTTCTCTTACATATATTAAGAACAACGCCGGTTCAACTAACTCTGGAATATTCTCTTGGTTCAACTTCCACCAACTTGTTGATAGTTCAAGCAACATATGATACAGTCAAAGAAACAAAATAAATAATTGAATGGAGAGGTACAATATTTTTACTTTTTACTGCTAAATTACTTTATATATAGAAAAAATGATATTAAAGACGATCAAAATTTGTCAATAACTGAAAAGAAAAAACCCTTGACAACATGATATTTTTAATGATATGATTGTACGGTAAATATATGTTAATAATTTTGGTATTTTTGGTTATGGATATTGGAAAATTTTCAGATGTGTGATATAAAATATACGAGATATTCACGTGGTAAATTATTTTTGTAGATGTGATCTATTTGTCAATTAATTTTATAATTTTTGTATAAATTTTGATATTGTAATCCCATATAATTGATAATAATTTATTTGGCAACTACTCTCTCATGGAGAGAAATCTCTATAAATTTCGTAGGTGCTATGTGCTTTGGGTCATGAAACCTGTTCTCTTCTACAATATACTATGTCATCAAAGTTTAGAGAATGAGAGTTTGAAACGAAAAAATACACTAAAGGATTCTCGGATTCTCATGACAGTGACAATGACTGAAGGTTAGTCCTTAATCATTTTCCGCATTAGTTTTATATTTGGTATCATATCAAGGTTAAATACCTTTGCTTTATTGTTTAAATTTATCATGTTTTTTTTTGGATTATTTATTTGTGCTTTATTGTGTTTGATGTCAAACATAACATTATTGGCATCGGAGGTGTTACTATTGATGATGACGCTAACCCAATGTTGGGTTATGCGGTTATGAGTATAAACGGAGCATTCGCATTGCGACCCTTCGACGCTTGGTTAGAATTGCTCTATAAATCCGAGATTCATATAATGTAAAACGCGGTCACTTGTTGATGGGGTTAACAATAACACAAATAATATACCAGAGAATGAAGCAGATATAATTGCCCTTAACTTGCAAGGATCTATGAGGGGCAACTATCAAAGAGCAACAATAATAAATCGCCACAATCACAAATAAAGGCACCAAGATTTGTAACGTGGAAAACCTCTCAAATCAACAGTAAAAAACCACAAGTCGTCCAGGCCAAAGAAATAGCTCAACTATGATCAATCAAGAGTACAAATGATTCTCAATCAACAACACAAATTAGTGCCAACACCCAACCAAATAACAAAGCAACAAAACTTTCACATAGAGAAGAACAAGAGAAGAAAAACCTATAAAATCACTGGTGCAGTGCGAAATTAATATCTCCCAACTCAGACCTCGTATCGACGATCCGACCGGTCAGAATGAAGAACAATGTGTTCCGAACCTGTTGTAAAATTTTTAGCCCAATCCAAAGTTGAATGAATCCGCAGTGCCGATTTTACGGTGACAACTATGTGAAAAAACGTGAACAAATTTTTCCCTCTACCTCTCTCTCTATGTGCTAGGATTTTCAATTTTTCAATGTGTTTTGACTCTATTGTTTTGTCTCTCTATTTATTTTACAGCCCCTTCTCCACTAGATTAAGTGAGGCATGAACTTCTCAAATTTTTGGGTCTTTTCTTCATATAGGAAGGGAGCCCAATACAACACTTGCTTATGACAATTGACACCATTCTTGAATAGTGAGTGTGCTGATTATTTTAAGATCAAAGATGAATTGAAAATGCACCTTTTGGGTCTTTTCTTCACATAGAAAGGGAGCCCAATACCCAACACTTGCTTATGACAATTGACACCATGCTTGAATAGTGAGTGTGCTGATTATTTTGAGGTCAAAGATGAATTGAAAATGCACCTTTGTTTTGGTTAAAATAATAAGGAGTATATAACTTTATATCTATATTTTAACGTGAAATATTTTATGGTGTGATGGTTAAGTAATGCTTCTATTTGGACTACTGTATGATATGATTGACATATGATTTATCCTTTTAAATATTTTGATAAAAGAACTCTTTCATATAAAACTGAAGAAAACCATATTATGAGATTTTTTACATACTATAAGTTTTGTACGTACTATAAAGTTTTACACGTACTATACGATTTTCTACGTACTACAAGTTTTGTACGTAATATATATTTTTATATGAAACCAACAATAAAGTATAAAACCATTTGGTTTAGCACAATTTTTGTGAAGCTTTATACTTTACTGCACTTAGAATATGAGGATAATATAAATTATATGTTGTATGATTAGTTTATTTTAAATGTTTGAATGATAGATATTTTTTTTAATGAATTAGAAAGTAGTGACAAAATCTCTGTTGGATTGATATTTATAATCATGTAATAAACATTAATTGTAATTAATTATATGTGATGGGATGAATTTTTACCTACAAGAATTTTCTTACATCTTTATGATTAATTAGTATTCAATATTGGATTATATTTCTCTTCTCAACTTGCCCACAAAAATTGAGAGAAGGAAGAGCAGGAACGTAGTCTAATAGTTGTTTTATCATTCACTTAGATGAGTCTAATTGAGTAAGACTTTAACCCACAAACAAGTTTTATGTCACTAGACTCATTTGTTAAGATGTGTGTTTATATCAATAAAACATAATAGTTAATAGTTTTATCATTTGGTGAGGTAAGTCTATTGAAGTAAGACTTTAGCCCACATGCAAGTTTGTCCATCACCTCCAAACTATTAGTTTGTTTTTGTTTATACTATATATATATATATATATATATATATATATATATATATATATATATATATATATATATTGTATAGTCAAACTGATAGTTTGGAGGTGATAGACTACTTCTATTTAGATTTTGTTGGTTGCATTAATACCAGGAAATCAACATCTGGTTATGTTTTTATGCTAACTAGTGAAGCTATATTTTGAAGCAGCAAAAAGCAGACCTTGACTGCTACTTCCAATATCTAGTATGCAGGTTGAGTTTGTTTTTTATTTTGAGACTACCTCACATGGTGTATAATTGAAGAGTTTTATATCTGGGTTTAGAGGTGTGAATTTAATTGCTAGGTCATTGAAGTTGCATTGTGATAACTCTGTTGCGTTATTTATGACTAAGAATAATAGAAGTGGAAGTCAAATTAAGCATATTGACATTACATATCTAGCCATAAGAAAACGTGTTAAGTGGTCATTGGGCACGATTAACACTGAGTTGATGATTGTCGATTTTCGATCCTTTGAATAAAGGCATGCCATTCAAGAATTTTAAGGATCATTTAGTGCAAATGAAAATTGGTTCCATGTTGTGATAATCATTATTTTTAATAAAACTCTATTTCATTTTTTCTCATTTTATTGTGCACAAAGTTTTTATTTTGAGAAATTTCGTTTGACCCAAAATAAACATATGGTTTATTCATTATAGTTAAGAGTCTTTGATGAGAGACTTAATATATTATGATACATGGAAAATAATACTCACTTTTGGAGGACCTGTCACCATGATCCCAAATGGGTGATATGGGATATAATATCACAATGATCTCAAATGTGTGATATTAGATATATGAGATACTCACATGGTAAATTATATTCATTGATGTGGTCCATTTGTCAAACCATTAGTTTTACAATGGATTCCTAAATTCAAATGGTGTGTTTTTATATTTATTTATTTTTGTGATGGTATTGAAAATAGACTTGCATATGTTTGTGGATTAAATGACTCATTGTTGGGTTTATATATTATGGATTATGGTTATATATCATTGTCGCACTTGTGTGTTCACATTTTTTAATTTTCATAAATGTTTGAGTTAAAATCAATAAAGAATATATAATTAATTTTTAAAATCTTTGTTAAAAGTAAAATTAAAAAAATAATATATGTACACAAAAGAAATTTTTAAAATAACGGTTAACAATAGAAGAAGTTTTATAAAAAATGATTAAAGGTAAATTAATTTTAAAATAATAATTAAAGATAAAACTAAAAACCGAAATGTGAACACAAAAGAAAATGTCATCTTTATATATATTAGCGAAAACACAAGTGCTATCGCGTTTGTATGTTCGCATTTTTTAATTTTCATAAAAAATTGAATTAATATATAAAAAATATATAATTAATTTTTAAAATAGTCATTAAATATAAAATTAGAAAAATAAAATATGTACACAATTTTTTTTAAAATAATCGTTAAAAATAGGTTTTAGAATAAATAAGCTATTTATAAAATAATTAATTGCTTAAATAATAATTAAAAATAAAATTAGAATAACAAAATATGAACAAAAAAAATATCATATATATATATATATATATATATATATATATATAATATTCGTCTTAGATATACAAATTATTTCATAACACTTTTAACTTAAAATTTTAACTATTGATTTTATATTACCATTAAATTTATATATTTTTTTATATAAGAATTATAAGAGATATTATATATATATATATATATATATAATTATTCAAGAGTACTTTTAACCTAAAATTTTAAAGACAATAAAATAAAATAAAATTATGTGTCTGTCATTGTATATATTTAAATTTATTTAATTATTTGCGACACTCATCAATCTAATAGAGATATAGGAATAAAAAGAGAATTTGGAAGCAACAAATTTATGAGTAGGGTTATAGCTGCAACTTACCAAACTCAACTTGTAGCCAGGAAACAACGGGCCTACACAACTTAGTTCAACTAACTTGAGCCACACATATATAATAGAAAATCTAGAGTCTCAACCACGTACTAAGAATTTCTTAAACCATATAAAGCCACTTGAAAGTTGAGACTCGAAAGACCAGAATAAGATATTTTATTTAAGTGGCTCTAATCAATACTGATTAGAACTCCTAAGGATAATATTCTTGGTTGGGTCAGTGGATTCATTCAATACTGAATTGATTAGCCATAAAAATATCTGCTTTAAAAAATACTTAAATTGCCTCTGTGGCTCTCTAATAGTCGCCTCGTCATTCGTTCAAAGAAAAAACCAAGATTGTAAACCGCAATAATTATGTGGCATGAAAAATATTATGAATAGCACCACAATTGCAAGTACTAGATATTTTGGAAGAAACACGAGTTCAAATGTATATAATGGATGGAAAAGGCATCAATTATGGGACTAATATGACTTGCGTATGTCAACTTTACTAAAACTGATATTAAATTTGCATGGAAGATACCCCAGATATACATTCAATCTACACAATTCTTTATAAAATCATCATTTCATTTTATATGAACACGCGTGTTAGTTACAACTATAAGCTGGATGTAAGACTAAAATAAAAAAGAAATAATCTTTTTATTAAAGTTTGTTTAAATCCTTATATATATATATAGTTTTTATATTTCAAAGTTTTTCCGATAGATCGAAATCTTATTTATCATTACACAATTCCTTGGTCTTAAGTAATTAGACTTGCTTAATATAGATTGAAATTCTAGTTTTCACTACACAATCTCTCAATCTTAAGTATGTTAGAATTTTACCTATCATTACACGACCTCTCAGTCTTAGCAGTACGATTTGTTTAAGATAGGTCAAAATATTACCTATCATTTCATAACCTCCATAGTTTTGAACGATTAGACTTCTTCATTAATGTTATCTTCAAAAGGTGTACTCGGTTATGCATAAAATACAATTATGGTGCCAATGAGTATTCGGATAGGCATGAAACACAGTTATGGATTATTGTTTGTGGGTATGATGATTTAGTTTTAGTTCACATCGAGCTAGAGCATCAAAATAACTCATAACCCATATTGCTTATGTAGAATAATGAAGAAGAAAATATTTAGTTATGAAAAATAATTGGTATAAATAAGAGAAAGGAGAAGCAAAGAGAAATAAAAATATCAATTACGGATGTAATAAATAAGGTATATGAAATTATAGAAGAAATGAGTTGAAACATAGAAATACGGTACAGATATTCGCATACCGTCTTTATTTTAAAATAAAGTCACCGGATCAATCGTGATGTACCTAAAGTCTTTGGTCGACAAAAAAGTCAGAAAAAAGTAGGGTAGTTGATTCCATTCCAAACTTAAAGATAATATACATTATTATTTTTCTTATGAAGTTATCTTAAATATATTTTTCTCTAATTCCAATGAAATGGTTTTTAAAGGATTCAATGAGATAAAATTATAAATGTTTACGCTGAATTAACAAATAAATCATTTTACCTTTTAAGCTCAAATATAATTTTGTATCTGAATACAGTCACATTCTGTTTTTGTTATTATTTCTCTTTGTAGTTTATGTAATTTTATTTATATTATTAAAAATATTAATTTATCTATTTTTGTTTCTATAAAATTCAACACTCTCAAATATATCGGAAAACTAAAATTTAATAAATTAATTTTAAAAAATAAGTTATTATTAGAAGTCTTCACGTAATACACACACATATATATATATATATATATATATATATATATATATATATATATATATATATATATATATATATATATATGTAAAAGAATCATGAAACACTATATTTATTGACATTATATTATAAAAGGATATATTTTACCCTTCTTTCGAATAACATTGATATTATTAATATTCATCAGTTTATTTTGGCGGTGTGTTACATCTTAATTGTTATTACACATATAAAAAACTAATTTAAAACAAAAAATAAAGCATTAAATTAAAAGCAGAATACGAAAGATAAAAACATTTTTTTTCTGCAGAGACTATTTTAGAAAAACCAATATAAATAGATCCAATTATTGAAGCGTATTTTTTTATGTTGTACTTGGCTTTCACGAATCCAACATGTATTGGTATAATAATGTTAACGGTGGAAACCGAGGTTAACCGAGTGAATATAAATAGATTAGCTGCAAGAGAGAGAGAGAGACCCATGCCTTTGATAGAAAGTGCACGCTTTCCCGGAAAAAGAGAGCAGAGTGAGTGAGAGACATAAGTAAACCCCTGCATCCAAATTCACACCATTCTGGCAGAGGCAGTTCAACAAGACACGCACCCTTAATTCATTGTAACGTGTCATCTTCTGAATTTGCATGCCATAGGGTCATTAACCTCCTCAGTCCCTTAATATACACTCCTCTGCTTCACCAACCTCTCTGCAAATTTCCACACTTCTTCTCAGAACTGTTACGGAATTCATCGTTTCACTGACATGGCCGTTCGACGCTCTCTGCTCAGCAAAACCACGTGCTGCAGCGTCGTGGTTTGGTCGTGGATGCTGGTGGCGCTGATGAGAGTGCAGGGTGCAGGCGCCAGGCCCAACCGGAGGGAGCAGGGCTCGATCATAAAGTTACCCAGCGAAGCGGTGGATGCTGACTCGGATGAAGTGGGAACGCGATGGGCGGTTCTGGTGGCCGGTTCAAACGGTTACGGAAACTACAGGCATCAAGTGAGTTGGTTTATTTCGATTTCTAAAATTAGATAATAATGAGTTAATTGGTTTTGTTTTTAACTAATGGTTTGATGAAGTACAGGCAGATGTGTGCCACGCGTACCAGTTGCTGATCAAAGGTGGAGTGAAAGAAGAAAACATTGTGGTGTTTATGTACGACGACATAGCCAACCACGACCTGAATCCCAGACCTGGAATCATCATCAACCATCCTCAGGGTCCAGATGTCTATGCTGGGGTTCCTAAGGTCATTTTCTATTTAAGCTAACATACTTAATTATTTTTGTACTTCTAGTGGGATTAGCTCCGCTAATGCTTAATTAATTGGCTCCTGTCAAACTTTCACGCTTTAATTTTTCTCAATTATTCAACAACTGCCAAGGTTTCCATGTTCGTGTTTCGAAATGGAAAACTTTTTTTTTTTTTTCGACCTTTCTTTTTTTAAATAAGGTGGTGCAACATGTCTGCGGATTGTATGATGCTTGTATATTTGAAAGAAAAAACGCGCATATCAGTTAAGCGAGTCTTTTGTCTTTGAGATACAGTTGTACTATATTAACATTCATTTCTCACTTTTAGAAAGAAGAGAGACGTGTATGGTTATCAATGGAAAAACACAAAAAAAAGTGTGGTGGAAAAAAAGTATTTCAAAAACATTTAATCATACCTAGTCGCTGTGGGAAACAGAAATTAAATTACGAAAAAAAGATTTAACATTTTTATGTCATTGTCTGATTGTGCGTTGGAGCATATAAGTCTTAAGTTTTTCTTAGGTGTGGCATCCCTAGTTTAGTTTTTTTTTTTTTTTTTTTTTTTTTTTTTTTTTTTTTTTTATGGAAAGCGACGTTGATATTAGATCATGTCTAATGAAACTTATATATATAATTAATTATTTTTTTATTAATAAAAATGTTATTTTGGTAGAAATTTTTTCTTAAGAGTTTCTTTTAAGAAAATGCTTTATAATTGATGAATATTTTTCACAAGCAGCTTTCTTTAGTAAGAAATTCATGTTTATGAGAATTATATTGAAATAATGTTTTATCTTTTAATTGATAAGAAATTAGTTTAAGAAAGTTTCCATTTGACTCGGGAATAAACTTTTTCTTAAGAAGAAGATAAGAACAATAAAACTCCGTATGAAACTTTTGTTGCTGGCAACAATTGACTTAATTAATTGTGGTACTTGGCATATGGATGGTGGTGGAGTAACTTAAAATCTAATATGTTTGATTTGATAAATTAGGGGAGGACACTGGTAACGCAATTATTGGGTTGTTGATAGACATTAGATGTCTAAAGTTTGCGATCACTATTGATGGTATTTTTCTAATAGTAATATTTTAATGGTCAATTCATAAGGCACTAGCTTCATTGTCTAAACAAATTAATCATTACAGTGACAAATAGAAAACGAATCGTTACCTTTTGTTCTTGTTTTTGGTGTAAATAGAAAAGGATTTGTTACCTATACTATTAGAAAATCGCTTCTTTTGTGGTGTTCTGTTCATTGAATTTGTCCCTTGATTTTTTTATTTATTTTTTAATTTATTTTAGGATTACACTGGTGAGAATGTGACGTCCCGGAACTTCTACGCCGTTCTTCTTGGGGACAAGAGTAAAGTGAAGGGAGGAAGTGGCAAGGTGATTAATAGCAAACCAGAAGATAGAATATTTATTTACTACTCTGATCATGGAGGTCCAGGAGTTCTTGGTGAGTTAAGCTTTTCATTTTTTTTTTTCAGTTGTTTCTAAAATTATGAAGCTTCAGAATTCAGTCATTGAGGTATACAGTATTTGAACATAGTTATATGAAGTAAAATTATGCAAGGGCAAAAAACTGTTCAAACCAGAACTATGTTTATACTAGATAAAGACATTATAGCTTTGTGATTTCTATTTTGATTGTAGGGATGCCAAACATGCCCTACCTTTATGCCATGGATTTTATGGATGTCTTGAAGAAGAAACATGCATCTGGAGGCTACAAGAAGATGGTAAAAATTCATTTCTTAAGTATATGATGACTGAAAATGATGCCAATAACTTTAATTAAGTTGTGAAAAAGTTACGATGTGGCGATGTAGGTGATATACGTGGAAGCTTGTGAAAGTGGGAGCATTTTTGAAGGTATAATACCCAAGGATTTGAATATTTTTGTCACAACAGCATCGAATGCCCAAGAGAATAGTTGGGGAACTTATTGTCCAGGAATGATTCCTTCTCCTCCTCCAGAATACATCACTTGCCTGGGGGATTTGTACAGCGTTGCTTGGATGGAAGACAGGTATAAATACATTTTTCTTGTGTTCAACTTCAACCCATCATAAACATAAAAAAGAAGGCTTTTTTTCACTTAAAGTTCTGCACCTCACTCACTTTGGTCAACGTCCTTTTGTTATTTGTTTTGGCCTTTGATGACATTGAAAGTAAATTGTAATGGCCGCCAAAATTTGAATTTTTTTAGTGACAAAGGGATTGATGATATTATGTTAACTTTCACTCTGTTTGAATGGCGAAACTGACTTCCACTTAAATTTTCTGCAGTGAGAGTCACAATCTGAAAAGAGAATCCGTGGCACAACAATACCAATCGGTAAGAAATTTTAAATGAATTGCACTCCTGTGTATTTTGAATATTAGCATTGGGGGAAAAGAAAACTGAGAAACATTTTTTCTTGTGCAGGTAAAACAAAGGACTTCAAATCTTCAGGACTACGGGATGGGTTCACATGTGATGCAATATGGTGATGCCAACATCACAGATGAAAAGCTTTATTTATACCAAGGTTTTGATCCTGCCACTGTGAACTTCCCTCCACACAACAGACTAGAAGCTAAAATGGAAGTTGTTAACCAGAGAGATGCAGAACTTTTCTTCATGTGGCAAATGGTATGCCCCTTCATAGATTTCTCTACGTCCTCACTTTCAAGTAATCAGATTTATTGCTAAAACACTGTTACTATGGTAATAATAACACATCTAGTTACAAAACTGGTTTTGTTTCACAGTATCAGAGATCAAACCAGCAGCCAGAAAAGAAGACAGACATCCTCAAACAGATTACGGAGACAGTGAAGCATAGGAAACACTTAGATGGCAGCGTGGAATTGATTGGAGTTTTGTTGTATGGACCGGGAAAAGCTTCTTCTGTTCTACAATCCGTGAGGACTCCCGGTCTTCCCCTTGTTGATGACTGGACATGCTTAAAATCAATGGTAAACGAAAATAACTAAGTCTTCTTTTTTCTGTTAACATTCATTGCACATTTGTATTCTTTTCCTTAAATAAATTTTCTTCTATCACTTCTTCCACACATGGTGTGATCCATGCACAAGACTCACCAAAATGCATGTGATGAGAGATTGGACCAATCCTGTCCAATACATATTCCACAAAAGGGAAACATCAGTTTAAATATTATTATTAGCTGATGACTGATACACAACTTGGGGTTGCAGGTCCGGGTGTTTGAAACTCACTGTGGGTCTCTGACTCAGTATGGAATGAAACACATGCGAGCATTCGCCAACATATGCAACAGTGGTGTTTCTGAGACCTCCATGGAGAATGCGTGTGTGGCAGCCTGTGGTGGCTATCAAGCTGGCCAATTACATCCATCAAACATAGGATACAGTGCTTGATTTTGGGCTGTGCACACAAAGACCGGTTGATAATGTAATACTCTGAATTGCATTCTCACTACTGGTTTATGCTGCTTAGATCAAATTTGTTTTTTGTATAACTTGAGTAGCCCAATAGCATAGTAGTTATACTGGTCGTGTATATAAGTGTAATAATACCCTTTACATAAAATAAGTACAATTTTAGTTAGTATATTTCGTGCTCTAATATCTTGGTGAAAGCCATTCCTTCAAATCCAGGACATCTTTCTTATCTTAGTTTTTAGTATGATCTGTTGCTATCCTTTCATGAAATTAATCACAAGCAACATATGTTTAACTTCGTAAGGAAGATTAAAATATACATATTATCGAGTTTTGTTACTCTTGGTAATTGTATGAACAAATGTGCAAGTACCGAACAGCATATGAATGAATAATAGATTAAAGATATTGGATAATCCTCTTCAATTTTAGGAGTTTCCACAGATAATGGGATAATTTAAAACTAAAACAAAAAGAACTAATCTGACTTATTTAAAATTGGCACTCTTTCAGCACCCCTTGTCTTGGAGATTGTAAATTTCAAGATTCTTTCTTAGAAGTTCTAATCTTCTGAATGAGAATGATTTTGTAAATATATCTGCAAACACTGAGATTGAAATCGCAGCTTTGATTATCAACAAACATCTCTATGCTGTGTTCTTGCTTCAGTCCCAAGTCTGTCAGAATGTTTCTTAACTTGATTTATAGTTTTAGTTGCAGCAATGAAATCAGTTAGAATACTTCTTAACTTGATATATGGTTTTAGCTGCAGCCATGAATTCTGCTTCTGCTGAACATCAAACACACACACAAAAAAATGAACACAGAACACCAAGCCCATACTGAAACGGTACTCTGGCATACTTTTCATATCAGAAAAGCTAATTAGTTTGAGTTCTTGTACCTCAAAAAATTCAATTAATTTGAAGACTTGTAGCTTGCACTGCTTGACTTTCTAAATGATAGTACTTTTTATGTATTTAACAATTTATGTATCTAACAATTCTCTTGTTGCTTTAAGTGCAATTTACTGGCCCAGACAATTCTCTTGTCGCATCAAGTGCAATTTATTGGCACAAGACAACCAGTTTACTGGAAATAAGATGTAGTGATTACTGCTTTTAAATCATAGTGATTAGTGCAGGAAAAACAATTTATGTAGTGTAAACATCAGTACATGAAGTTTACTGTTTGACGATTGTTTTCTATGGTTCTAACCTTTATTAGGTTATTTTTAGTCCAGACTGTTTAAATTATGCAGGATACATATTATATGGACTTTCGCAATAGTATGAAAAAACTAATTACATAAAGAATACAAATATATGAAAATCAAAGCTGCGGAATATAGAAATATATGAAAGTCAAAGCTTGTCGGAATGATGAGGTAATAGCTAATGAGCCCTAAAGAAAAGATACGAGAGCAGCAGCAGATCAATATAACACATCATATTAAGCACCTCGACATTTGCTGTGATAATTATATACTGGGAACCCATTTGTTGATATTTTTCTAGGCTAATTACATTTCCATAGGATGTATTTTGTTCTTATTTCTTTGTTTTAGATTTGAATTGATTTTTCCAGATAAAATGTTATTTTTCTTAAAATGTGTTAATTTGAACTTGATAGATAGAAATTTTTTGTGAATAAGCATAAAAGTGCATTTTGGCGGCTATGACATTTTTTGACTGTTTGGCCTATAACTTTTGTTACAAAACTTCAATTAAGTTGATTCTTTTTGTGTTGCATTCCATATTTAAATATTTAATTTGAGTGTAAGAACATAACTCTATGCTGATTGTTGTTTAATTTTGAAAAATTGGAACAGTTTGCAGAGGTACTGAACTTGACTAGTATGTGCAACCTATAGCAACCAAATTGGAAGTTAATTGGACAGCTAAGACAAGCAAGAGCAACCTGCATTAGCCTGTGAAGGAAAGTTGAGGCAGTGAAAGCTTGAAGAGTCAATTACCTGTTTACATGCAACCTGAGTGGCTGGTAATTGAGTTGAACCATATGATCACGGTGCAACCTCCTGGACCAGTACCACATGACAGGCTAGAAAGAAGAAATCAGAGGAAACTTGGCTACAGTGACCTGTTCTTACCTATTAAAAACAGTTGAAGCTTTGGAAACTTGAAGAGACATATAACTTGGAAACCTGTAAGCTGATTAGTTTGTAGAAATAATTAGGTGTTAGTAAGCTGAAGTTGGTGTATTGACTGTAATGTAACCTGCTCTGAACTGTTTGTTTAGTTTTCATCATAGTTTTTAATCTATAAAATACTTGTATCTTATTCAGAAAAAAGATCATCAGACATTTTAGTTTTTCTAGTTTCCCGTTTTTTATTTTCTCTGGTTTTTGTGATTATTGGAGCTCCAAAGTTCTCTTCCAAATTTCTCTGCAATGAATATCGGTTCTTCTTCTAAATCCTCTTTTTCTCAAGCATTTTCGTTCTCAATTTAAGTAACTAGCATTTACAAATTACATTCACAGTTACACAGTTTCACTCAATTCCAGTCACTGTTCCAGTTCTGCAATGCACTGTCTTCATAAAAGAGAAGTTAATTAAATATTTATTTGGATTGTTCATTAAAAACTATTTATTTAAAATTAAAAAAAATCTTTATTATTCTAGGAATTATAATTAATTTTTCCTAGCCTTGTTAATCAACTTTTTGGTTAAGGATAAAAAGACATGAGATACATATTTGTAAAATACTAGAAGGAGGATTTGAACTATTCTAGTGATGTGGTTTATAAGCTCCTTCCAAAGGGATCTTCAACCTGATCTTCATGTATGAAGAAGAACTATTACTACTACACCAGAGTATTGGTCTAAGAAAAGTTATATGCATTCACCTGCTTAATTTCTTTTATCTTATTTTTTTATTTATCTCTTTTTCTTAATTACATTATTTGTCACATCTATTATTTATAGTAAAGAGTAGAGATTTGAGTTACAAACTCTTAAACTAAATCTCAATTCCAATGAATGGAGTTGAGAATATGAAGTTTTCAGTTTTCAGTTGATGAAACAACAAATTGTAAGGGGCCTGTTGTAGGTTGGAGTGGTGGCAATAATGTTCTGAACTCTCTGGAACTCAGAGATTGTGCAGGGTATGGTTATTACACCAGGATAATCGAAGCCGTAAACTTTCTCTGCATCTTCCAATAGCTTTCCGAGAAGGGGGTGATTGAAGTGAGTAACTGGCACCAAAACACGTTGCTTCTCATCTTCTGATTCGCCTACACACACTGTCAAATGTCCCTTTGGTAGATCTGTTGAACCGTTACCCAATTGAGCATACTTGGATTCCAACTTTGATAAACACAGTTTATTGGTTCCTTGTCTAAAACACCACACCAATCTCAAGACTACACGCGTCGAATTCTTGTGTGACTTTCTGACCATTCTCAGAAGAAGTATTCAAAGAAGAGAGTTTCAAATGAGGGCTTACTTTTTCATCTCATGAGTATCACCCTTTTATATAAACTCAAATTATTCTGCGTTGGTTGAAAACTGTGATTTACTTGACATAGTAATTTTGTTGTCATTATAGTTGTACCAACGATGATATAAAGGAAAAGCATTAAGGTCTGCAGATAGACATTTGAGAGTTGAGACAAAGAGTAAGTGGCTGAGCTGTCAATGGTCCAAATATTTCTTTATGATGTCTTTTATGAAATGATGCAAGATTTGGTCTGTTAATGTTTAAAAGAATTCTTGGTTTTCCTCAATTGTTTTACTCCTATTTTGGCATTATCTTTACAAGTTTTTACCTTGGGAAGATACAGAGGAAGCAAGATATTCCTAGTAGTGTGTGAGATTATATGATATAATAACAAAATAATAAAAAAAATCAACCTATGATGCAATTTATTGAGAATTGACGATAAACACAAGTGAAGTTTGATAAACTTTTGGAAAAAGAATAATTGGATTTTGGATTCATTTGCTCAGAAAAAGAATCAATCGGTGTTTTGGATTTTGGATATTTGTGTTACATAATTAAAATGTATAAACTGAAAAAAAAAAGGCAAAATAGAAAAACAGATTAAAACCATTGCATTTCGTTTTGAAATATATATATATATATATATATATATATATATATATATATATATATATATATATATTTTGTTCATTTCCACTGAATACATTATTAATCATTAATATTAATAAAAAATTAATTTAAAATAAACAGAAAAGATCGGATATGCTCCATGGCCACTCTACGATTGCTATAAAGAAAATGTTCAGACAAGATGCTGGTTTGTTAATCATGTTTGCTGTCAAATAAAAATTCATCTGGAAGAGTTTAATAACATACCATAATTTGTTTATGGACTTGAAAATAGAGCATGGATTTATTTCATATCTATTAGATAAATTTTGGGTTTTTTTACCAATTCAGGTCCGGTCGACAACATTGTTAGGAATATTTATTTTATTTTTGAGGTATTATCCACTTTGTTTATTTATACAATGATATTACAAAAGACACTTTAATTTTTTCTAGTCGTGCTCATTAGAAAACTTTGGTAGCATTTCATTCCTAACGAGCCTAGGGCTGGTGTATAGGGGAGTTGAGTACATTTCAACCCCACCTAGGGATGAGTACATCTCAGCTTCAACAAGAAACAGGTACATCTTGGTCCAATTCACATCTACATCTAAACTTAAGGATATAAATATACATTCCGGTACATATGGGCTTTGACATATAGATGTACATACACATACGTACATTTCAGCACATATAGACTCATGTATACAAATGTACATCTCAACACATATGGACTTAAAATATACATATGTGCAAAGAACTGTTTCCTCAAATAATATTTCATATCAGATTGACCAACAAATGATAATTTGAGATATATTTGATCTAATTTTAACGAGTTTTTTTTTTATTATTAACAGTGTCGAATGCATTTTTTTTTATTATTATTAACAATGTCGGATGTATTTTGTTTCAATTGCATTTCCTAATAAACTTTTGTTTTGAAAATCCTCCAGCAAAGTTTGTCATTGAGATTAGAAATAAGGGATGAAGAGAGAAGGTTTTTTAGATGCGGAATTTGAAGGGGGAAAAAGAAAAGAGAAGCCCATTAGTGAAGGCGGACTCTAATGTGAGGCAAACCAATTGAAAGCAAACAATAAGATCCAATTATAACTTGTCTGCTATAGGCACCTAAAAGTTGTATCCATCTTTCATTTTTTTTTTAATTATATATAAATGTTAAATTGATGAACACCATTTTTCCTTATTTTACTACATTCAACACATTACAAGATTTTTATATAAAAAATTGTATTTATACTTTTACACAAATTTAAATTAGACTCAGCAAACGTATTTCCACGTTACCAATTTATTTTCAATCAACATATTTCTTTATTCTCAATTCAAAACAATCCGAAATATCTATCGTTAGTAAAATATTTCATTTTAATCAAACCTTCTAATTCTTATTCAAACAAACTCTTCTAATTTCTACTTTGTTTTATTTTTCGGTTATTTTCACTTTAACAATTTATACTCCCAGCGGAAAACAAAATAATAATAATAATAATATTGTAAATAAATATTTTATTTTAGTCGCTTGGCTACCTTAAACAATTAACTACTATATTTTTTTTTCTCCAAAAAGTAAGAGGCATTGATATCTGTAATTATTAGCCATCACGCACTTGCCAACAAACGATCCATGATGCTGTGCATGTGTTTCCGTGCCAGAACAGTTAAATAGTATAATATATCTGAAAACTATTTATAATTTTTATTTAAATAAATTTTAACTTTAGTAAATATAAAAGGTTAAGTCTTTCTTAAAATAAAACATACATACTTTAATTAAATGTATACGAGTGAACTAGCTCTAGTTAATTTCTTCAAGTTAATTATATAAATTTGTTCACACACTTAACATTAATTAAATATAAGTGAATTAAATTTTACTTTACAAATATATAAGATTGAATTAGATTTAAATTACATATCTTAATGTTTAATCTTATTTTTGAAATGTAGAGTTAAGCTTAAATTTGGATCAGATAATAGATTTAAGTGAGTAAAAGTAAATGGATTTGAGATAAAATAGAGGTAAGATTTAGGTTGTTTGAACTAAGAAAAAAATAATAAAAATAAAAAAAAAGTTTGTGAGTGAAGTAATTAATTTTATTTTTATAAAAAAAAGGTTAAATATGTTTTGCAGTATGTAAACTTTAACGCAAAATTAAAATTTATCTTTGTTCTAAATTTTTATGCAATTTGGTCCTAAAACTTTAAAAATGAATAGTTCCTCAAATTCAATCGTGTTAACTTTTTTTACATGTCAAACAAGTCTCAGGATGACATTTGAGTTGTTAACATAATTTTGACAAATTTTAACTCAAATATTAACATTAACATTGTTTAACAAGTTTAAAAAGCATTAACATCGTGGACATAAAAGACTATATTCATTCATTTTTTATGTTTAGGAATCAAAATGTATACAAGTTTAAGAACCAAAATATTTAGAACATAGACGAATTTAATTTTTCATCTAAATTTAGGAACTAAAAACATATTTAATCATCAAAAATTTTATAAATGAATTTCAATTAAATAATAAATTATAATTTTATTACCATCCTTTAATAATTGTAATTATTTTTTATTACTATCTTAAATTTTAATATTATTATTTATTATTTACATTATTTTATTGTTTATGTTTAAAATTATAAACATTTGATTAACTTTTACATATAACCTATTATCTCTTATTTTTTTCTAGCAAATATTTTAATTTATAAAGAGAAAGTCTAATACACAAAATTCATTTCATTCTTCTTACTTTATTAATTTTTAATTTATTGTTTTACAAACTTTTTTTCACAACGTTTCGGCGTAATTTGTACCTCAATACAAATATAAATTTAAAGTCAACTTTTTAAGATATATATTTCAAAAGAAATCTTTACAAAAAAATTAAAGGTGAATAAATATTTTTTATATTATAAATATTTTAAAAAACAAAATTTCTCTATAAATATTTTTAATAAAAAAAATCAACTTTTGTACAAACAAAAATACACAAGTTAAAAATTAAAAATTATATAAAAACATTTATATGGAAATTTTAATTTTAATTTTTTTTCTCAATTTTATTTTTAGAAAGAACTTATAGAAAAGTTCGTTTAAGTATATTCCTAACACTTTTATTTCGTTTTTCTATGAAAAACTGATTTAATTTATTTCGAACTTTTTTTGAGGAAAATGAGATTAAAATTAGTTCTAAAAAATATATTCTATAAAAATAAGTTTAAAACTGATTCATTGTGTGTCAAAAATGTTCATTTATTTTGAAATTGGTTAACTTATTTGGACTTGTAATATGGATTAGGTTAAATGGTGAACTTTTTTTTTTTTTACAAAGCACTTGTATTGTAGTGATGGGAAAAATTTAGTGTGGTGGGTAGTCTTTAATTGAAATCTTTATCGGCATGCATTGGGGGCGTTTGTTTAATTTAATTATGACTGTAATAATACAAGTTTTTGTTAGAAGAGGTGTAAGGTAGGAGGTGCATTCATTTCATTACAAAATTCTACACAAAACTCTCCCCCTTAGTGGAATAAACAGCAGTTATAATCACCAAAAGTAATTCCATTTTTAGTTGGTCACATTATATTTAATTAATGGAATCTATCTTACGTGTGCCAGCTGAATAATGATGATAAATCTCTTGCCAAATTTATAATGCATAAAGTGCCTTTATAAACTTTTTTTTTCTTCTGATATTCGTTTTCCTTTTGTTTGTGTTATTGATGGATTTGAAACCATTGTATAGACAACATATAACTACAAATGATTAATTCTGTCACTATTTGCTTCGATGACGAATTTAAAATCATGAGTATAGATAGCATATGGTCACAAAGGTGTGATTATTTGAAATAATGGAAATAAATAACATATAATAGTAGTTTTTTGTAAGAACCCTAGCTATGTCCTTTAGGTATAGGTCGGAAAATCATGCGTAGAAGTTATATATATATACTTGTAAATGTGATATAATATTGTAGTTTATAGTATGAAGAGTGTAAATGAGTTTAAGTTGATCTATGAACCCATTCAACCCGATTTTAGGTGAAATGAATTTCGTTGTTTAGTTTAAACAAGATTGAATCAATTTCCATTTAAAGATCACAAACAAAAGTTTTCAACCCCTAGTTAGTAACCAATACGGATTTGACCTTTAGGTTATGATTTTAGGCATTATCTTGAATTATCACATCACTCTCGTTGGAGGTATGATAACGTGAGATAGATTGATTACGTTGGAGGTTTTCTAGTTTGCTCGGAAAAAATGTACAGAGGGTTGGTCATTTAAATTCTTCGGTTTACATAGTTCTATTTTGCATAATTTATAATTTACTAGAATTAAAATGTGGGTTTATCAATTTCGTATTATAATTTTTAATTTTTCTTGTGTGATATTTAAGAATAACAATGCAGGACAAACTATACGAGCTGATATATAAGTTCACAAAAAAAAAAATGCAAGACAGACTGAATATTGAACGTTATGAGTATCTTTGCAAGTTCTTTTGTCAAGGTCACACCACCTTCATTGGAAGAGAACATCTATCTCAATATATGTAGTGGAGAGGATTAGTTAATTGAAGAGTAGGAAGAGGATTAAACACTAAAACTATCTGATACGTCTCAACCTAACTCGGACCAGTAGATATTTTTTTTTATCAGCAATAAAAAATATGAATTGAAAATAGGGACAATAGGGTTGCCCCAACCCTTATAAAAAAAAAGAATATGTTAACAAATACAGCAACGGACCAGTAGATACATATGATGTCACTTTCTTTATTCTTTTGGGATAATAATATAACTTAAAAGTTAAATTAAATCTTCTCCATTCTATATCTATTTATAATCATCACAATTTCAAAAAGATTGGTTTCACTTTCTTAATAATATTTTATTACAACTATATACCACATGTGAGACATGCAATTACTCGATATATGAACTAAAACTTTTTGAAAAACCTATCAAGAAATACAATCAATGCAAAGACTTACTAAATAAAACGTTAGCCTAGGCATATGATATAAATTAAAAACCAATAAAAAAGGTCATCTAAAATGAAAAATATTCCAAATCTGAAAGAACAATAAGAAACTGCAATAATGTCACCAAAGTGTCTTTTGACTAGAATTTTTTAAAAATATTTGATAAGAAACTCTCATAGTTCTTGGAGTTTTTCTTGAAGAATGTATATAATATTTAAAAGCAAGTGTAATTAATACCTTCAAGGCTTAAAATCAATTCCAAAATACTAATATATATATATATATATATATATATATATATATATATATATATATATATATATATATAGTCCATAACAAAAGATAATCAATTATTCGTCTTCATTAATATTATTGAGATTACAATCTGAAGTATAATTAATTAAAGGTGACCCTTATATCTCAATAAGTTTGTGAGTTAATTAATTTTATAGGATTAATTGATTAAGTTGTTTTAACATGATTCTTGAAAACATATGTCTTCTTCAACTTTGGTATAACTAATGGTAATCGACCGTATTGAAAAGTAATAAATTAAAATGTTAAAAAGAATTAATTAAAATGTCATTATAATAAAATTGTATTATGCATGTGTTTAATTGGTTGGTAATAGTAATAATTTATAAACGAACTACTAACAATCAAAAATTTGTTGATAATTATCGACAATCACAAATTTGTTGATTATATCTGTCGGTACTTACCAACAAATTTTAATCATCGATTATTTCCATCAATAAAATAGGTGACTAGGTCTCTTCCTTTCCTTTTGTTTTCTTTATTTCTTCATCTTCTTCCTCCTTTCCTATTCACTGGTGTCGCATCACGCCATCACCAACACCTCCAACTCATCCTCCTTCCATGAGACCTAAAAATAAATAAATAAATAAAATTGAAATTAACATTTTATGTATATTTTTTTTCTATACTAAAAGTTTAAAGGTTTAAGAGGGTTATTTCAGAAACTAAAAACCTCTTCCCATTTCAATTCCCATAATTTAGATTCTCCCATCATTCTTTATTCTCCCTCAAAAATGGACCTTCTTCATTGTTTTCTTGAAGATTCAATGTCATAAAAGTGGTTACTGAAGGGTTGTACCATATAATTCAGTTTCATCTTAAGCTAAGTTCAAGTTTCTGTCATCTTTGTAGAATCAATATGTTTTTTTCTTTTATACATGTAGTTTTCCTTAACTGCATGTATTTTCTTCATTTCCTAAATAAAACTTTATCTCCCTGTGATTTTAAAATCATGCATTGATCATTGATTGAGTTTTTTTGTTGTATAGTTATAACAATCTTAAGTGGTGGAAGCATGTATGGTATGGGAAAGAACATGATAAGTGTATTCTACAAGGTAAGAGGAGCTAAATTCCTTTCAAAATTTAAAGTCATATTGTTGAATTTAGATATTGGAGTAGGAATATGTAGTTGCATGTTGACCTAGACAGGAGAAATATATGAAATTATTTTGTATTTTGATTCGCAGTGTGAAGTTGATTGAGACTTTTAATTATGTGAAATTATGGATTTCTGAGTAGCAAAGTGGTTTAGAAAATTTTCAGTTAAAATATATAATTTAAAACCTATTGAATTGGTGAGTGGTTTTGGAACATGACTTAAGTGTAATTATTTATACGGTAAGAATATAGAGATGAGTTAGTTAAATTTGACGTCATAATGATGAATATGACATATTGGGCTGCTTATTAGAATGTTGTATGCATGTAAATGTTGTAATTTGAGGATAGGAATGAGAAAAAAATATGAAGTGATGGGGAAGTTCTAAACTTCCAGAGAAAATATTTTTTTTGTAGCCTTACCCGTAGATAGTAACACTGTGAAGTTTTGTTTATAGTAGAGGTGATTTATGTTAGGTAAACTTAAACATAATAAATGTTATAGCCATTGTTGGTAGTTAGTATACTAGCCATTTATAGTCGTTGGGTAGTTAATGTACTACCGTTTATAGTCATTGAGAGTACAACAAACAAAAATTATAAGCCTGTATATTGTATCGTTGATGGCATGAATAAGAAAACAACAAAAAATGAATAAGTTTTTCATCCAAGAGCCTCTTTCTCGTAACAGTTTATATATTGCCAAATGGTTTTCTTTGCTTGTCATAAATTATATTTTATCATTGAATTGTGTTATGTGTTAAAAAAATGATAAAAATAAATTTCGTACAAAATTACAAATTTTAACCGTACAAAAATTTATTTGTTTGTACATTTAAATTTTTGTACAAATATCTGTACAACTTGTGAAGAATAGAAAGAATGAATATTTTTATTAAAAAAACATTAAACTATAATGTCTATTGTAGAGTCATATTACAAATTCAATTATAAATAGTGTCTCTTGAACATAGATTTACATGTGAAAGTTTAGTGTGTTATGGTTGTCACATTAGCTTTCTGAAGAGAAATGCTAATCTAGGATAAGGTCAAGCGTAGGGGACTTGTGATATGAGACTATCTTGATTCTACAAGTATCAATCTCATATAGAGGATAATAACTAGGTGGTGAGAGTCGAAGGAGACTTCACATAGCAAATAATACAATAATAAAGACTATCATACTTAAGGAGCTAGTGAAGTTATACTGGATGAGATATATGATGTTCCACCTGAGTTATTGTTGTATAGAAGGAGGAGAAGAGGGTCAGTATGACAGATGCATAGTCTCATGAGTCCATTCAATATACCAGTCTTTCGGAAACAAGAGTCCAAAGTCTAGAGATTTATCTATAGTTTGATGATTGAACTTTAATTAACTGACTTTATTTTAATATTTTGGAAAAAAAATTAATTTTCTTTTTCAATTATAGATTATTTTTTGTAATATTTAGCTCACCCTTGCATTTTTTATCTCTAGTTTCTATTATTATTGCGATCAAACATATATTTTGTATATAAAGGAACATATTTAGGAGGAGCTGATGGGATACTAGCAATGAAGTTGGAGTTATCTACGAAGAACTAGTATATTGTGAGTTAGAGAATATCTGTTAGCTTTTTGAAAGACTATATTATGCTTTTTAGTTCTCAAATTGGAGTATTGTTAACCTATCTTGAAATACACGGATTTTTCCCAAGTAAACACCATCATCTCCTCTTCCTTCACCTCCTTCTTTAACCCGAGCAACCATCATCTGATATTTCTCTATGTGACTGAAATTCATCTACCTCATCGATGCATCTCCTTGCCACAAGCGAACCTCCATGTCGACACCTACTTGTTGTCGTCGTCCCGTCACACCCTCCTCCTCTACCTTCTAAAAATTTATTATTAAAAACTAATTTAGACAATTCTTGGTAGCTAATATTAAAGATTAATTTAGATTTTAATTCACAAATCAATTATAATTTTTTATTCATAATGGAGATTATTTTAGTTAGTATAGTGATTAATTATTTTTTGTCTCTAAAATTGATTGTTATTTAATGACTTTTTTATAGTGATAAACATAATTTTCTATTGACTTCCAAAAGTCTAGTAGTTCAGGATTATCAACCAATTGTTATCAAAGGTTTATAAGAGCTAGGAAGAAAATAATGTCATATTTAAGAGAAAGCACCCTCAAATTTTTTATTAAAAGGGTTTGTATAAAGAATACATTGCAAATTACAGTTCAAGATATAAAGTACATACCATAAATAGTTAAACATAGTTATGTAAACTAACAAACAAATTATAACTCAATTGTTAGGTTTTACAGAGGGGGTTTCACTAGGGAGAACAAACACCAATGAGACTTGAGCCTAACCACATAAGATATTGACACCACTCTCAACCCAAAACCTTAAGGCAATGGGTCTTTATTCTTAAATAGTGCACTCGTCTGAACCGATTTTAACCATCGGCTCTGATACCACTTGTTAGGTTTTATAAGGAGGGGGTTTCACTTGGGGAGATCAACACCAATGAGACCTGAGCCCAACCATATAAGACACTGACACCATTCTCAACCCAAAACCTTAAGGCAATGGGTTTATGGGTCTTTATTCTTATATAGTGCTCTACTCTCTCATTTCTAGCCAATGTGGGACTTAGAATCACACTTGGATTCCTAACATCAATCAACTATATTGTAGACATAGGTTCAAGAACTCTAATTCATTGTTATAGATGTTAAATATATGAACACATAGGAGACCAAACTAATGCCTATATTCACACAAATTAAATTCATTTCTAAGAAAATCGTTAGTAATGCCATCAAGGAATCAACTCAAACCAAAACATTTCTTGAAGATATTGTCCTTTTGTCTTTTAAAACCACGTAAAATCCTTATAAAACCAACTATTGAGAGTCCTAAATGTTTCTTCAACCCATACAATTTTTTTAAGTAGAATACGGTAGGGATCACATATTGTTCTTCTCAGGCTCCATTAATGATAACTTGGTTATCTCTCCGCCCATTTTCAAACAGAAATCTGTCTTAAGGATAGGTCTATCAATAAATTAAAGTTGAACTCCTCAATATATTCCTCATTCTTTATTCATATTTCTCATTTATTTTCTTCACTCCATTGAAAACACATCCGCAGTAGAGAATATTATAAACCTAAATTTGTAAATTTTGGTGGCAAGATGTTCGACCAGGCTTTACAAACATGGAATCTTAGCCAGAGGAATATAAAATAACAACTCCTAGTTTCTCTCGCTAATGCATTAGAAAGGTAGAACAGTGAGTTCTACAACTCGATGTCAAATAGTTATACTAAATTAATTTACCCGAATTTTTCTGAGAAAGTAAAAGTTATTGTAGAAATGTTAAAATTTTAGAAACACATGAATGGATTGAAATAAAAATAGAGATAAAAAAGGTATGAAAAGAATGATGGTGAGGAAAAGTTTATTGATAAGGAAGAGTGTGTGGGATAAGGCAGAGAATGTTGGAGTAAGATGGCAGGTGCAGATGGTAATGTAGAAAGGGATTGAGAGCTTTTTCCAATTTTTATAGAACGCTTTTTGAGGAGTTGGGCATCCCCAGTTGAACGTGGGGAACCGAAACAATAATGTGTCTATATCAACAATCATTATCTCTGCTGTGCCTTCCACTTGTTCCTCCCATTACTTTCGGGCTAATATTCAGGGAAACTAATAAAATGTGATATCTAGATAGAAATAAAGAGTTTGATGATATATTAATGGAGGTGGAAGGAAGGGAAGCGCGTAGCCATGGTGGCATGGCATGGTGGGGACAGGATGACACTTGGATAACGTTTGAGACTTTTGCTTCACTTCTTTGCTAGTTTCAACTTACAGACAAACCATTGTGCACTGTAAACTCTCTTACTTTACCTTTTATCATACCCTTTTATTTCTTTTCTTTGCTTTTTCCCTCCCACTTTAGCCGGACGGCTGCTATGGCTTAACGTACCGGCATGCACAACTATCATTCTCCTATGCTCTATTTCCACACCCCAAAATCTTATAATCTTATTACCAACTTAACAACTAATTCCAACAAAAATAAAGTTTATTTTAATTTATGGGTGGTTATGGAAGGGTAGATCTAGTTTAGGTTTGATTCAAATGTAAAAAATTTATACTCTACTTTGTTCCTTCTTTTCCCTCAGTTATAACCGACCTTTGTAATTATTTTTGTTCAGTGTTTATTATAAATAACTTTTCGTATCAACTTTCTAATTAATGAATAGTAAAGTTTTTTTTCCTCTTCTTTCTCTCTGTCTCGTGTTTGCTCCAAGATAAGAACTTGGATTCACTTTATCAGTGCAGCACCATACTGCAGAGGAGATACTGTCTTATGGTATTGGAACCTTTGAAGCATATTTTAGCAACATTTGTCATTTATTTGGCTTTTGGATCACCTGTTATTAAGAAATATTTTTTTGGTTGGATATATTATTTCATTTGCTATCAGACTATCCATTAATATTTAGTTTTGTTGAGATTTTCAGGGCTTTTAAAAATATGAGAGATATGAAATATATAAGAGATATATGTAATATGTTGTACGGAGGAATATATTATTGTATTTTATTGATATACCGCAAAATATAACAAATATCAAGTATAAAATATTTAAAATATCTCATTCCTAATCTAAAATAAATAATAACTAATTTTTAAAATTGAAACATATCTCTAAAACTGAAATATTTTCTAAAAATCAATTTAAATAAAAAAAATATTAAGTAATATTCTTAACAAGTCTTATGCTCGAGATGTATATACCTCAACGTTAAGGTAGTGTGTTGGAAGTCTCACATCGATTAGAAATAAAACTAATTTAGAGTATATAAATGGGTGCAAAACCTCATCTTACAAATTGGTTTTGTAGGGTTTAGTTAAATTTAAATTTCACTTTTTGATCGAAAACATGGTCTCTCATCAAATGAGAATATTAATTTAGGGTATTTACACAGTAACAATTTATAGCAATTATACCTTTAGTCATAAACTTAATATTGATATACCACTTTATAATTTTAATCAATAAAATAATGACCCTAGCTAACACATTTAAAGCATTTAAATAATATATATAAAACCCAAAAATTCTAACACTCTCATCTATATGTGTTCCAAAAATCTCACTACTTGGTTGTGTTTTACAAGTCTAACCAAATTTCCCTCCCACCAATTACTTGTTGAACACACCCAATTACCTTCCCTAATGGTGTGTGTTTTTCTACAAATGTCCTGTAGACAAGGAAAGAAAAGTGGGTGGGATGTGTTTGGTTCGGATGATTTCTGATATATGCGAGGATGAATTTGAGAGGACTTACCATTTTCATTTCCTCACAAAGATGCGAAGAAAAATCAAGAAATGCAAGTTTTCAAATATGTAAATTACAAACATAACCTCCTAGAAAACACCGTTTTGGGAAACAAATAAAAGAAAAATAATCATCTAATTGTATCCTTTAAAATAATTTTTATTCTATCAAACTTATTACACAACTCAATAACTTTCATATCAAATCTTAATTTCATTTTTTACCATCTTCCTCTTAATCCAAATAACTCTACTTTCACTTCTATTTCTCCGCAAATTCACTCTTCTAAATTCATCTTAAGAAACAAACACATTCTAACACTTTGTTCTTTTGGGTGGATGTACTATTCACAAAGAATAAGAAGCGTGATTAACAAGTGAATAGCGTGTTCTTTTGGAAGTGATACAAGTGATGAAAGGATATGATTAGGAGATCTACTAAAAATCTAATCTCACTATCCATGATGAGATTAGAGGGTGACACTACCCATGTAAGTAAATTATTTTCCACCTTATATATTAAATTTATTTTTATACAAAATATATTGTATTATTCATTTTTTTATTAATAATTTTTTTTTTATATTTTCAATCATTCAATAAAATTTATAAAAATAATTCTAAATTATTTATATATAATTTTATATTATGTATAAGAATAGGGACATTTTGGTAATCTATCTTTTTTATCTATTAAATATATTTTAATATGTCACGTGGTCAATTCAGTCACAAATTTTCACAAATTTCACTCCTTAATCCACTATGAAATGAAATCACCTCTGAATTTCTTAAAAGAAACAAGAGTAACTTCACTCTCTAATCTTTTCAATTTCTTCCTCTCCCTCTTTCTAATCCTTCCTCCCAAAAGAATACAAGAACATGTCTTAAGTCTAATCGTCACTCTCCTTGAACCCATATTTTGTTTTCAACACGTTGCACCTCATATTTTATGTATAATATTCATATTATATATACATATATATATATATATAATTAAAAAACTGATTATATATATATATATATATATTATCTAATTATATTTTATTCTAATAACACATTTATTTTTTAAGCCTATACGAATCAAAAGTAGTATCTTCTTAAAAGAAAAACACGTTTTTGTAATTAAAAAAAATTGTAAACATAATATTATCTATAGGTAAAATAAAATATAAAAACACTTTTCTTTTATGAAATCATTCTGCACTTTAGTATTTTCACATACTTAAAAGAAAAGAGTTAAAAGGCAATACATACAAAAAAGTTTAGACAAGTTACACTTAACCGAAATAATTAAGAACATTCCAAATGCGCCTACCCACATAACGGATTGGGAGCCACTAGCAATGATCTGGAAGCCAACGAAGCCATTGGTGGAGTCGAGTTCGGCTTAGCTTAGCAGACTCCAAGAATGTCATTTTTTATGTTATCTTTATACCACAAGCTGTATTTGGAGATGTGTCGCTATCGTATTGCCTACGGTCGGTTCGTGGGCCCTCCTCTCTCGAGGAAGCTTTAACAACAGATTTTATTTCTTTAGTAATATAATGAAGAAAGGGCAAAACATATACACACTGCGTCACAATTTTTAAATAAACAAATATTGCGGACCAACCAACCAGGGCTCGCGTGCTGTTTATGCAACTGAAAAAGAATTATTATTATTTTCCAAACCTTAAAATGATGCACCACTTCTCTGTTACTAATTTATTTGCACTTTTTCAAGAGCACCAGCAGCAACTGCACCACTGTTTCGTTCACCACCTCATTTTCACACAGCAGCAGCAGGGGCTATAGCAAGATGTGGACCAACTAACTTTACGCAACACTTAGATTTCGTAAAACCCTACATATATTTTAATCACCAGATACAATTAACAAAATCAATGGATGTAAAACACATTTTGAATGTTGTCAGACCTCATTAAAAAACCTCTGTGCGAAATTTCTGATACATGTGTTAACTTGTTGAATTAAAGTTGAACACACCAACCGTAGAAAGACTATTAATTAAGTTCTTTTTTCAACTTATATATTAACTTTAATTAATAACCCCAATGAGTGAACTGGAAGTTTAGCTCACCTTTTGAAATCACTCCACCAATCCTTAGCTCTTACTATTCATGATCGATTTGTTGTTTCTAATAAACGATTATATAAATGCAACGAGTCAATTCTTTTGGGAGAAAGCATCGTAACACAAGTTCAAGAGGGAAGAAATCAACGACACTGTATTACTTATTACTGTATTTGAAACATCCTCAACAGCAAAGATTAACAAAAGAATGGTTAAAGATCAATTGTAGTTTGATTCTGTATACTAATTCTTTAAGTTGTGTTTTATGGGCAATCTCAGCATGTTATCGGAAATGTGTTGTTATTTTATAACTTGTTTAGGTAAAAGAAATGGAATAGAAAAATGGGGACAAAGGGATTGTGTAACTTTTGGAGGGAGGGAGGATGTTATAGTTGGAACCATTAAGGGTCACCACTTAAGCAAAGCAAAGCAAAATAAAAACCTTATAATCGATTGTCCATCATTATCATAATTTGTATTCATTATATATTTGAACATCTATGCATCTTAAAGAACCCCATTCCATTCGTCCTCAAGATTTGATCTTTGTTGTGTTTTCTCTTCTGCGGTCCCGGCCACCTCAAACGTTAACACCACATCATTCTTTTTAGGTCTCTATCAGTTGCTGGTGGGTGGACTTAGACTTAGAGGTTGACATCTCTTTCTCTCTCATTCTCAAGCCGTTTTAGCGCCACCCTTCTATCACTCAGCTTACAGCAATCTAGCTCCAAAACGAATAACAAGAGAGAGAGAGAGAGAGAGAGAGAGAGAGAGGGATTCATGAATGCTTTATTAGGGTTCTCATATTTGCTTCCTTTCATCCACTGCTGCTCCTGAAACCTCTCCTTTTCCTTCCCTTTTCTCTCTTCTCATTCTCAATAATCCTCGGGATCTGATCTCTTTCTCATCTTGCGGATACAAACTACTACTAGATGCAGCTGGTGAAAGCAAAGAAGTGTTGAGAACAAAGAAGAAGGAGATTGAGTTCAATTCCCGAGGAAAACAATTAACTTTCTACTTTGCTTTTCCTGTCTGTTTTGTCCGCTTCTGTCTCCCTGCCTTTCTTTCAGTGCTGTTTTTTTTTTGTCTGGTTCTGTTGGATTTCCTTTGACCAAGTTACGACAAAAAGGTTGTTGATGAAAGAGAGCTTCAACAACTTTCTCATCAACCCTAGATACCTCAAGATTTAGTGCTGCGAACCAGTTTTTTCTTTCATCAGATCCGTTCCGGAACTCTACTTGGAGTCTACACATAGTCATATCCTCAGAGGAAGCAATAAATCAAGGTTGTTCTTTGCCCTTAATTTTTCTAACATCCTCTTTATGTAGTGCTTTATACATTTCTACACATCGATCTGTTATATCATATGAGGTTTGGCTTCTTGCTTTCTAGTTCATGCTCTTTACTATATATTTATCATGAGAATGTTTCTAAATAATTAGCAGCGTTGAAATGGTGGATCAATTGATATATTCTATTTTTTTAACCTTTAAAAAACAAGTGAGACAAGAAAAGACAGACAAAGGAGAAGCCCGAGTCAAATGGTAATAAAAGTCATAAAATCTTTGACAAGACTGCGATCTGTGTTCGGTTGGTGATTGTATCTCATCGACACCAACCTCCAAATCATGGTTTAACCCCTCACGCCGGTCTTCTTTTTTGTTTTACACCTAACCATACAAGTCTATTTGCATATATATCCAAGTGTAAACTGAACAAAGCACTGTTTCTGGTAATTGATGATGTTTTTTTTTTTGTGTAACTCTAATCGCTTGAACGAGAAACTTCTAAGTCGTGCTATGACGCCATTATGAAAATGTGACTACCTTTGAGTGCTCTATCAACCTCTCCGTAGGCTGAAAAGGCTGAAGGTTTGGTGCTACAGCATACAACATCATTCACTACTTCATACCACCCCATAATTGCTTTGTAAAAAGTGTTTTCTCTATGCCGTGTGCCCTTGCTTAATTTAGTTTTTCTTCTTTAGGGAAAATGAGTCAACGTTTCACAAGGTAAAGTTCTTGAATATCTCCTATGGCTTCTTCGTGAAGCGATTACTCAGGCCATCGATAATCTTTTTGTTTTTTTCTTTCCGCTTTTATTATCATTTCTTTTATTCATTTTTACAACTTCAATTTGATGCGTGTGGGTGTGGGAATCTTCTTCAGTACTTAGTATTCTTTCTTTTTCATTTCATTCTTTTATTTCTTCTGCTTTCTGAGTTCATTCCTTGGATCTAATTAATCAAAAGCATCGCATTCGATGTTGAAAATATGAACCTGGAAAAGACGAGAAATTTTATGTATAGTGCAAATTTTTTTATGGCGTAAAGTTGTTTAGTTTTGGAGCAGATTTGTTTGACGAAGACTGGAGATTCTTAGAAGTGGTTTCTTATTGTCCATGTATGGATAAAGAATGTTAATTAACTTACAGATATTTGCGTGGCCTCTGCCATTAGTAATTTTGTTGATTTAATACATGTTTTAGTCTATCGCCTTTTTTATAGCATGATGTCTACAGTTTTGTCAAATTAAGGTATATTACATTGCACAGCAATTCAGTGGATGAATAATTAACATGTGCGTTTCCCAGTACAATTTCACAACTAATTCATACTCACTTTGTATTACTCGTTTTCTTTTCCTCTTTCTTTGAGAGCTTCAAGGGACGTGTTTTATAACTACCCAGTTTTCTCTCTTGCTTGTTAATATCATGAATTATCGGCAACTCAATCTTGTTGCTTTATATAAAACGTTCATTAGATAGATATAGAAACAAAGCAACTGTTTTACGTAGTGTCTAAGGCATGAATCACTCTTCTCCATTTGCTTTACTTTTCCACTTTTCATTTGTTGTCTTTAACTCGTTAATCTTTTTTTATTTTTATAATTTAGACTCGTTAAACTATCTTGAACCTTTATTCAGCTCTATCGGTACTCATGTTCTCCCTTTTTTTCTCCGATTATTACAACGCATGTCTGATGTTATGTCGGGATGATAACATTTTGCATCATTTTATGTTCTTATTATTGATCATGTTTCTCCACCAAACTATCAATGTATCATATATATATTGCTACCTGCATAGCATTGATGCCCATTATCATTTCTGGACTGGTCAGCAATAGTATTCAATGTATGTAGGAGAAAAATATGTTAAACCTTATGTTTATTTACAAAAGAGGTATTTAGTTTTGTTTTTTTCTTTTCTGAAATACAGGTTTTAATTGTTTGAGAGGCGAAATGAACACATTTTCGCATGTACCTCCAGGCTTTCGGTTTCATCCCACCGATGAAGAGCTTGTAGGTTACTACCTTAGGAAAAAGGTAGCGTCTAAAAGGATTGATCTAGATGTGATCAAAGATGTAGATCTGTATAAGATTGAGCCATGGGATCTCCAAGGTACGTAATTCTTACAAAGTTATAGTTAAGAAAGGCATTGCATGCAAGCAAATAATACGTAGATGCATGCATAGAAGAAGATAATGACATTTTGTATTGTGATGTAAACAGAGTTATGCAAAATAGGAACAGATGAACAAAGTGACTGGTATTTCTTCAGTCATAAAGATAAGAAATACCCAACTGGAACTCGGACGAATAGAGCAACAAAAGCAGGATTTTGGAAAGCGACGGGAAGAGACAAGGCAATATACTCTAAGCATTGCTTGATTGGCATGAGAAAAACTCTTGTGTTTTACAAAGGAAGAGCTCCGAATGGACAGAAGTCTGATTGGATCATGCATGAGTACAGACTAGAAACTAATGAAAATGGAACTCCTCCGGTAATTCCCATTCAAATTCAAACATAGTTTTTTTTTTTCTTTACATTTCTCGGCTTTCGTTTCTATTCATAATCTTTACTCATTCAGGTTTTAGTCAAAAATATTTACTCATAAGTTTTTATTTAAAAAAAAAAAATATTTGACAAAAATTCAAATATATAAGTATTGCAGTAATCAAAAATCACGATTTTTTTTTTTGTCTTTTTTGTTGATTTTCTAGTGATTCACTGCATGCTAGTTTATTCAATTACTATTCGAAATAGATATTATTTCATAATATTTTCAAGTATTCTATAAATTGTCTAATAAATAAGTAACACAAAATTATTCTGCATGGAAGAAATAAAGTAAAACTCGTATATGTATAGAACTATTTTAAATATAATTTTCCGATCAGAAAAAAAAAATGTTTGTATTAAAAACTAGTTTTAATTCATTAATTTTTAATGATTTAAATTCTCGTAAATGTTAAAGATTTAAAAACTATTCATATAGTTATCGTGCTTATTATTTTTTTTTATGCATACAAATATGTTAAAGATTAGTAGCATAATGTTCAATGCCTGTATAATTTTTGCAATAAAAAAGAAAAAAGAAAAGTATAATTTATTCCTTATAATTTTATCAAGGCCGAAAGTGTTTCTCACCCTCAACAGTTTTGTATGATTTTATTTCTGATGTCCTCCCTCTTATATACAATTATGAAAACTATTAATTACCCTATTACAACAACTTGTAATGAAACACTTTAAATCTCACAAAATCTAAAAGTTAATTAATTACATGTGCATATTGGATTTTTTTTGTTTTTTTGTGGACTTGAATATTGCATTAAATTGACTTCAATTGGATTATGTAAACTTTTGTTTATGAATAAATAAATATAATAATATATTAAGAATCTTAATGTACACAAATTAATTTGAGACTAAATGAAAACTAGAACCAAACCTCACCTTTGGTTATAAAACTGTTCCAGCCAGCCTATTTGCTCCCTTCCCCAATGTTTATCTAGCATTATTAGCCTAAATACAAATAGAATGCTATTTAATTTCGGCTTAACAGTGTGATTTTGAACAGTTTACATAAGATTTTGGATTCAAAACTATGTTTTCTCCATTTAAAATAAAATAAAAAACATAAATCCAGACATAATAGATCATTATTTTTTTGTTCGAGCTTTGACAAAGATTCCGCTGACAGACTAATGCTAAAATTAAAATGTTTCCTTACGACCCATTTATGGATAAGGCATGTGTGATTGCTTTGTTTGGTACGCAAGTGTTTCATACCCAATTTCTATAATATGTATTCAAGATGAATAATGTTAAACACAATAGTTTCACACTCATGGAATTAATCCCTTACAACATTAGTGGTATGTTTCTAGTTTTTGGTGAAATTTCAGAGAAAATAATATTCTGCTGAAAGATGCATGCATTTAACCTTCACACTGTTCATTCATATTCATTGATTATGGTTAGGGTTTTAATAGTTTTGAACTGTTCAGGAAGAAGGCTGGGTTGTGTGCAGAGTGTTCAAGAAGCGAATGACTACAATGCAGAAAGTGGGAGAGTATGATCAGTCACCATGTTGGTACGATGAGCAAGTTTCCTTCATGCAAGATTTTGAATCCCCCAGACGCATTTCTCAGCCTTATGCATCATACCATCACCACCACCCATGCAAACCCGAGCTCATGGAATTGCAATACAACAACATCCCCCACGATGCATTCCTCCAACTTCCGCAACTCGAAAGCCCCAAACTAACTCACTCAGCACCCACTTTGAGTTGCAGCTCCGTTGTCCCTTTTGCCTATGAAACCAGCAACAACAAAAGCAACGGAAGCACCTTGCAGTTCTCATCACTCACTCAGGAAGAACAGATACAATACTGCCACCAACAGAGTCAAAATTCCCTCTACTGTACCAATGATAATGCGGTTGACCAAGTCACAGATTGGCGAGTGCTTGACAAATTTGTTGCTTCTCAGCTCAGTCACCACAACCAAGATGTTTCCAAGGAGACCAGTTATTCCAATGCTCCTATTTTCCAAGTGGCTGAACAAATTTCTGTGGTAACCAATGGATCCAAAAAGGAGCAAATTTCCCAGGAATATGCTTCGACATCTACCTCCAGTTGCCAGATTGACCTGTGGAAGTGAAACTTTATAAATATATATTATATATAGTAACTAAAACATATATGATGCATAATATACTAATTATAGGAAGTGCGTACAAGTGAATGTTGGAAAAAAAAAAAAAAAAAAAAAAAGACAATAGTGTTTGTCCCGGTTGTTGTACATAATAAACCCAGATGTTTTATATCTATATATATATCATTAGTTGTTGAACCTCTGGAAGCTGGAGTATGGGCTGAAAATGCATCCATTAATTAGATGCAATTCATCTCTCCTATATATAGTGCTTCAAGGTCAACTCTACTCTCTACAGCAGAAAGCGATCCATGGTGGGAAGATTTCTGCGCATTAATGATAAAAGTAATTTGTTTACTACAGCTTAATTTTGCATTACAGATATGTGTATTCAGTTTGTACTTGAAATAGGAGATTACTTGGATCTATCAGAATCCAGAAGTGTGAGAATGAAGGTATGAACATTCGAGAATCTAAACCATATTTCTACATGCTTCTTACGTAAACACACACACGTTCTCCACTGTGCTAGTTTAATTTACTAATATCTCTTTTCTGCAAGCGTACAAAAATTCTGTATGGCAAAATAGATGTGAAATTTTAAACACCATGTTAAAGAGATTAATCCCTGCATTGACTGGAAACCATTATCTATATGCGCGTGTCTTCTTTCAACAGTTTTGCTCGTTCGAGTGGACACGACTCTCGGATCAAAATTTAGAATGAGTTTATGCTTTGATAATTGGGAAATATATGCTAACGACTCAATGAATCCAAGAAAAGTAAACAAATGAATTTCATTTTGTAGTTATTTTTGTTGTTTCTAACGATCCATTACTATTTTGTTTCGTTAGAGAGTTAACATATATTCGTATTGGATTGCGTTATTTTGTAAGAGCTATACCATTATTATTATACACTTCTATACGTTCTTATAACTTTTTTTTTCCTCTTAATTGGTTGGCTGGGTTTGACCCTATATGTGTTTTTGAGGGATTCATTTCAATTTTTTTTGTTATATTTTGATAAATAACAAAATAAAAAAGGAAGCACAAGGACAAATATAATGCAACAATTTCCATTCATTTATTTAGTTTGAATGGCCTATACCTGCCTTATTCTGAAATATTTTGGACTCCAAAAACATGTGAAGTTAATGTCGAAATATTTATGAAGATAACATATACTCAAACAATTCAGATATATATTAATTTATTGCACTCTAAATTCACTAAGTAGTAGAATATGTTATTAGCTTTTATTCATGCGTAAAAAAATCTACAAAAACAGAATAGTCAACATTTTTTATTAAATGCATCTCAAAGTCAATTCTTCTTTGATATTGGAGTAGTTAGTTTAAAGGATAGATAAGGTGGATGGTGATGATTATATTCTAACTTAATTTTTTTTTCACATTAATTTTTAATAATTCATGTGAAGGATAGAAAAAAAAAGATAGAAGAAAATTGGACGACACTAATGTGAAGAATAAAAAATAAGAGAGTTTGACGGTAAAATTAGTCAGTGATGAGTATAATAAATAGGTGGTGATATTTTGACAATTACAAGAAAAATAAAATTTATTTAGTAAGTCAAAAAAATAATATTATAATTGAAATATTAATTTCTTATATTGTTGCTAAGGGGGTGTTTT